>Ga0265293_10000257_pt1 | contig 130605 bp, 113 predicted proteins | sample Munlanlewell138R_FD_192505 | JGI IMG/M metagenome (GOLD analysis project Ga0265293, IMG submission 192505) | Leachate microbial communities from a municipal landfill in Southern Ontario, Canada - Leachate well 138R | ecosystem: Engineered > Solid waste > Landfill > Unclassified | place...
CACTGATTTCTATAGTTTAAATTAAATCTAGGACAACCATGACTACCAGCAAAAGCCGGATTCAAATAAATTGGGTTGGCATAGAATTGCGAAAACTGAGGATCTTGAGCATAAACCTTGCTCGAAAAGTCACTCATAATCAGCAGTATAGCGAGTATGGGGATGGCAAATATTTTAGTTTTCAGCATAATCCAATTTACAATAAATTATAATCAAGTGTCAATTTTACGAATTTTTTTTGGTTTAGTTACAAAAAAATATGACTTCTTTTAAAATATGTTAAAGTTTCCCTCGTTTTACCCGTGAACAATTATTTATATTTTCGTGAACAATTATTTATATTTTAATGATATGTACATTGTTTTACATTAATAAAAAAAATGAAAATCTCCATAAAATTAGCGTTATTACTTTTAATTAGTCTTTTTGTTGACAGTATTTTTGCACAAGAAAATGTTTCTGTTCCGTTAAATTGGAAAGATGAACCAAGCAAAATCCTAATTGGGTCAAGAGAAATTTTATACCCAAGTTTAGAAAATTCTTATGTAAGCGACGAGGAATTTCTTTATATGGAAATATTAAAACGATCAAATCAACACTCTTTTATAGAGTTTTCTTTGACAAACTATCAAACTGAAAGTATTGATGATGTAACCAAAAAGTTTATTGAATATTTTAATTATAAAATTTCAGATAAGCTCGAATTTAATGTACACAACACTTCAGAGGCTGGAAAACCTGTTACGGTCTTAACAATTGTTCCTTTTATAAAGATTAATGGTGAAATAAGAAGGTTAACTACTGTTAATTTCAATCAATCATTTAAGGCAGTTGGCAACTTAAAATCAACATATTTTGCAGCAAACTCTGTTTTGAGAGCTGGAAATGGGGATTGGTATAAAATTTCTGTGAAAACAGATGGGATTTATAAAATTGATTATGATTTTTTAAAAGATATAGGGGTTGATATCGACAATATCAATCCCCAACACATTCATATATATGGTAATGGTTTTGGAAAATTACCTGAAGAAAATGATGTTTATCGACCTGACGACCTTATTAAAAATGCAATTTATATTGAAGGTGAGAATGATGGTTCTTTTGATCAAAATGACTATATTTTGTTTTATGGAAAAGGCCCACATAGATGGGAATGGAACGGAACAACAGATGCATTTGAAAGGGTTTTAAATATTTATTCAGACCATACTGCCTATTTTATCAATATCAATACAAGTGATCCACCGTTAAGAATTGGAAATGCAACTCAAACAGCGCAACCTGCAACCCACATTGTTACGGATTATAACTCTTACAGCATTCATGAGAGAGAAGAGTTGAATATTTTGAGAACTGGACAAAGATGGTATGGTGAAGTGTTTGATGTACACTTATCTCAAACGTTTCCGATACATATTCCAGATTTAAAAGTAAATGAACCTGCTAAATTGAGAGGTGCATTTGCGGCTACACATGGAGGACCTTCTAACAGTGCCTATTTTTCTGTTCAATATAATGGTAACAGTTTAGCGAATGTTTCTATGGGAATGCCTGGAAGTGGTAGTATAACGAGAGGAAGTTTCTTTTATAATGGTACTGATTTTCGTCCTTCTACGAGTACATTTGCAATTCATGTACAATACAATCGTAGCAATCCATCAGATAAAGGATACTTAGATTTTCTAGAAGTAAATAGCAGAAGTTTTCTTAAATATCATAATAAAATTCATTTTAGAGATGTTAACTCTGTTGGGGTAGGAAATGTTGCCGAATTTAATATAAGTAATTTTCCCTCAAATGCGACTGTTTGGGAGATAACAGAACCAACAAATCCTCGACTTATACAAGGGGATTTAGTAGGAGGAACTTATTCATTTAGTGTTAACTCTGATTCACTAAGGAGCTTTGCAGCTTTCGACGCCAATAGTTATGCAAGACCGAACTTTATAAAGAAAGTAGCAAATCAAAACTTACATGCATTGGCTCAAGCAGATTATTTGATTATTACCCATTCAAAATTTTTAAACCAAGCAGAAAGATTAGCTAATTTACATAGAAATAACGGATTGTCTGTTCATGTTGTTACAACAGAGCAAGTGTACAATGAATTTTCGGGAGGAACACAAGATCCAACAGCAATTAAGTTCTTTGCAAAAATGTTCTATGATCGAGCACAAGGCGATGTTGACCAACAACCTAAATATATGCTTTTGTTTGGAAGAGGTTCGTATGACCCTTTAAATCGAGTTGAAAATAATTACAATCTGGTTGTGATGTACGAAACCGAAAATTCAGAATCATATACATCTTCTGTTGTTACAGACGATTATTTCGGATTGTTAGATGATACAGAATCTTTTGGGGCTACTGATTTGTTAGATATTGCCATCGGTCGTTTTATTGCAATTCAAGAACAAGATGCAAAAATATTGGTTGACAAAGTTGAACATTATATGAACAATGGTTCCGATCTTTTTGCACAGGTTGGAGATGGCTGTTGTGATAAAGAAGAAGATAATACAACACACGGAGATTGGAGAAATCGATATATGGTTATTGCAGATGATGAAGAAAGCGGTACTTTTGTTATCAATGATTTAGAGCCATCTGCAAATTATGTTTTTGCTAATCATCCTGAAATGAATGCTAAAAAGATTTACTCAGATGCTTATACACAAATTACAACGGCTGGTGGAGAACGTTATCCTGATGTAAATGAGGATATTAGCAGAAATATAGAAGCTGGAGTTTTGGTTTCTTGTTTTGTAGGTCATGGAGGTCCAACTGGAGCTACATCAGAAAGGATTATGACCATCGGGGAAACACAGGCTTATCGAAATATTGATAAATTAATGTTGTTCATGTCTGCAACATGTGAGTTTGCACGAGTGGATGATAACGAAAGGGTTTCTATTGGAGAATATATGTCTTTGAATGACCAAGGTGGAGCAATTGCGCTAATGACGACATCAAGGGCGGTTTTTATTACCACAAATTCATTGATAACAAAGGAGTTTTTTAAATATACTTTTAAGCGAGATTCAGAATTAAAGCCACCTACTTTTGGTGATATTATAACAAATACTAAAAATAATGTTGCTGTTGCTAATGTAAACAAAAGAAGTTTTATGTTGGTTGGGGACCCAGCTTTGAGAATTGCTTTGCCTTATGAAAAAGTGGTTTTAGATAGCATCAATGGTGTTCATATTACTTCGGGTGTTGATACGTTAAAAGCATTGTCAAAAGTTAGAATGAAAGCACATATCGAAGATCAATATGGAAATAAGCTAAGTAATTTTAATGGAATAATTCAAAATACTATTTTTGACAAACCTACTGTTGCAGCTACATTAGGGCAAGATCTTACTTCACCAGTAATCGACTTTGAAAAGCAAGAAAGTATTCTGTTTAGGGGAAAGTCAACTGTTAAAAATGGAGAGTTAGACTTTGAGTTTATCGTGCCAAAAGATATTAATTACGCTTACGGTGAAGGAAAAGCGAGTTTCTACGCATGGAGTGAAGCCAACAAAAGCGCTGGCGGATATTCTAATGGATTTATCATTGGCGGTATTGATACTACAGGACTTAGTGATAATGAAGGTCCATTGGTTGAGTTATACTTAAATGATGATAGCTTTGTAAATGGTGGAATTACCAATGAAACTCCTATTTTGATTGCGAAGTTGTACGATGAAAGCGGAATTAATACAGTTGGAAATGGAATCGGACATGATATTACCTTGATTATTGATGACAAAACAGATAAAGCAATTGTTTTAAATGATTTCTATGAATCTGATTTAGATACATATAAAAGTGGAGAAGTTCGTTATCAGCTTAGTAAATTGAAGCCAGGATTGCATACTTTAACGTTTAAAGCTTGGGATGTAAATAATAACTCAAGTGAATGGCGAATAGAGTTTGTAGTGCAAGAAGATAGAGAATTGGTTTTAGATCATGTTTTAAATTATCCAAATCCATTTACTACGCATACAGAATTTTTCTTTGAGCACAATCAAGTTTGTGAGGCACTGCAAACCCAAATCGAAATCTATACCGTAACAGGAAGATTGGTTAAAACAATTAATCAATTGATAGAAACACAAGGGTTTAGAACAGCTGGAATTCTTTGGGATGGTAGAGATGAATTTGGAGATGAATTGGCAAGAGGTGTTTATATTTACAGAGTAACTGTCGAAACACCAGATGGAGATAAAGCTCAGGAAATACAAAAATTATATCTTTTAAAATAAAAACACAATAAATTTTCAATGTTTACGTATATTTGTTGACTTATTGAAAAAATCTATGATTCTTAATTCTTTTTTGGTTTTTTTAATTATAGAATATATTGAAATATAAAGTAATGACAAAAAAAATTATACTTTCTAGTTTGACCGTTTTTATCGGCATGACGACAATTGGACAAACAGGAAATGTGGCATCAAAAGATCCTTCAGAACTGCAATTAAATACAATTACTACTGCAGTGCCTTTTTTGCAAATTACTCCTGATTCCCGTTCAGGAGCATTGGGAGATGTAGGAACAGCATTAAGCCCTTCATCTAATTCTTTATTCTGGAACACTTCGATGTTAGGTTTTACAAAAGAAAGATCTGAAATCTCTATTTCTTATTCACCTTGGTTGCAAAACTTGGCTTCAGATATTCACCTTTCTCATTTAGCAGGATTCTATCAGATAAACGAAAGAAACGTGATTGGTGCTTCTTTGAGATATTTTAGTCTGGGAGAAATCACTTTTACGGATGAGTATGCGCAAGAAACTAGGGTCCACAAACCCAATGAATTCGAATTATTAGCAGGTTATTCTTTTAAATTGAATAACAATTTCTCGTTGGGGCTAAATGGTAAGTTTATTTATTCAAACTTAACTGCAAACGCTTCTGTTGGCGGTTCTTCTACAAAAGCTGGATTGGCAGGGGCAGCAGATGTCTCATTTTCATATTTTAATGATGAAATTAGCTATGGTAAAACGCCAGGGAAAATCGCAGTGGGCGTCACAATTAACAATATTGGTAATAAAGTTGCTTATACAGTAGAAAATGATAGAGATTTCTTACCAACAAATCTAAAAATTGGAACTGCACTAACATTTGACATTGATGCTTATAACAACGTTACTTGGGCAACTGATATATCAAAAATGTTGGTCCCAACTGCACCAAATATTGACCCATTAACTGGAGAAATTCGTTCTGGGAAAGACCCAAATGTTGGTGTGGTTATGGGAATGATTCAATCTTTTTATGATGCACCAGGTTCTTTAGAACGTGACGCAAATGGAAATTTGATTGAAAACAATGGTGAGTACAAAGTGGCTAAAGGAACTAAATTTAAAGAGGAATTGTCTGAAATTATGATTGGAACAGGTGTAGAATATTGGTATAACGACTTATTTGCGGCTAGAGGAGGGTTTTTCTATGAGGCCTTAAATAAAGGTGCAAGACAACATTTTACATTTGGGGTTGGATTGAAATATAAGTTATTTGGTATTGATTTTTCATACTTAACTTCCATTCGAAGAAACAATCCATTGCAAAATACCATTCGATTTACGCTTAGATTACATTTAGGATATAAAGATAAAAACCAAGATCAAGAATTGAGAGTCGATTAATTAAGTTTTAAAAAATAAATAAAATTGTGTCCATAAATATAGATTTGTGGACATTTTTTTATACAGATAATTCGAATTATCGATTTCTCCGTAAATGAAGAGCTAAAGAAGACTAAACTATTTTATCGGGATTTATATAGAAGTATTTGCCTTTAAAGTTAGAAGTAAAGAATCTTGATTCTATTTAAGATAAACCGCTGTCATTCATCGCAAAGCAATGGATATTATGGTTTGATTAGACAATAGTGTTAATAAAATTAAAATTCTAATATTAATATGAATTTTATATTTATCTTTATAAAAATTATAAAATTTAGAATATGAGTCCGTTAATTATTGGTTTAATCGTTATAGGTGTTCTTGTGATTTGGATAATCAGCATCTATAACAGTCTCGTAAGGCTTAGAGAAAGTAGAGAAAATGCTTTTGCAGATATTGATGTTCAGTTAAAACAACGTCATGATTTGATTCCTCAGCTTGTAGCATCCGTAAAAGGATATATGGATCATGAAAGTAATGTTTTGAAAGAAATTACGGCTGCAAGAACTGGAGCTGTGAATGCATCAACCATTAACGAGAAAATTCAAGCAGAACAAAAGCTGTCATCTGCTTTGAGTGGTCTAAATGTACAAGTCGAAGCTTATCCAGATTTAAAAGCAAGCACAAACTTTATGCAACTTCAAAATGAGTTGTCTGACATTGAAAATAAACTTGCTGCGGTAAGAAGATTTTTTAATTCTGCAACAAAGGAACTGAATGTATCTGTACAAAAGTTTCCAAACCTGATTTTTGCAGGTATGTTTGGATTCCAAACAGAGCCAATGTTTGATTTAGGTGAAGAGCAAAGAGTGATTTTAGAAAAAGCACCCGAAATTAAATTTTAAAATAGAAACAAACTTGATTAGCTTCCCGTTTCTAATTTTTGTTTCGCGTTATCCTAATGTTTAGATAGTTAGTATGGCTTACGTAGGACTTCAACATCAAATCAAAACCAACAGGCGAAAGTCGATATTATTATTAATGGCATTCCCTTTGCTCGTGTTGGCAATGGTTTTCTTTATTACTTTGATATTGACTTACAATCCAGAAGACCCGAATTCATTTAACCTTGCTATGGAGTATTTCATCGGAGCAATTCCAATGACTCTATTAATAGTTGGTATTTGGTTTGTGATTGCATATTTTGGGAATACCGCAATGATTAATAGTGCTGCAAATTCTCACTCTATTAGCAGAAAGGAAAATATGAGGATTTACAACCTCACAGAAAATCTCTGTATGAGTGTTGGAATGAAAATGCCTCAATTACGAGTCATTGAAAGTAGTGCACTCAATGCGTTTGCAAGTGGTATAAATGATAAAACTTATACCGTAACATTAACAACAGGAATCATTGATGCACTAACAGATGATGAGCTGGAAGGTGTAATCGCTCATGAGTTGATGCACATTAGAAACCATGATGTACGTTTGCTAATTGTGTCAATTATCTTTGTAGGAATTTTTTCTTTTATCATGCAAATAGCAGTACGTTCCCTATTTTACAACAATGCTTTTTCTAGTAGAAGAAACAATAATGATAAAGGCGGAGGTGCAATTCTTATCATTGCAGTCATTGTTGTTGCTGCAATAGCTTACTTTCTTTCGTTTTTGTTTAAACTCGCTTTGAGTAGAAAAAGGGAATACATGGCGGATTCAGGTGCGGTTGAAATGACTAGAAATGCAGATGGATTGGCAAGAGCTTTAGAAAAAATTTCGGGTCGTTCTAACGTCGAAGAAGTTACAAGCGATGATGTAAAACAAATGTTTATTGAAAATGACCCAAGAGAGCAGTCTAAAGGGTTTTTAGGTGGATTAGGCGGATTATTTTCAACGCATCCTCCAATTGAAAAGCGGATTCAATTTTTAAGACAGTTGTAAAATTTTAATTGATTGAACAGCCTATAATTATCCTAAACTCTTTCTGATATTACCCTCTGATGGACGCTCCCAAAACATTATCAAGAGTAAAATGACAGCAAAAAGTAAAAACTTTATTTGATTTGTTAGAAGCGCACAAACAATTGAGAAAAGAGCTGATCCTTCTAGTGTTGCAACTTTAATTAAGGAGGCGGTTTTATATCCATCTAAACGTTCTCCCCATGACTTATTCTTATTTTTTTGGTTGATTTGCTTTGCTAATATTTTTCCAGCAATAAATGTTCCAATAGACATTATTGGGACAAGATATATGGCGATATTATAAAAGTTTTCGTCTGAAATTCCTTGTGTTTGGTCAATTAATAGAAAATAAACAACACCTGAGAACATAATTATTCCTGCCATTAGGACATAATAAATTAATGAAACTGAATTCAGATATTCTCTAGAAATTGGCTTATTTGTCATAGCGTCATATATGTTATGGATAAATAAATCGAATCATTGAGTAAATAATGCTTTCAATTTATTAAATTAAAATAAATTTTTACTTGAGTTTACAATTTAACTAATAAGCCTTAGCGAATAAGACCCTTCTTTTAGAAGGATTCCCTGTTAAAATACACTTGCCATCTTCCTCTTTAGAATCTAGAGGAACACATCGAATGGTTGCTTTGGTTTCTTCTTTTATTCTCGCTTCGCTTTCTTTTGTTCCGTCCCAATGAGCTGAAACAAAACCTCCTTTTCCTTCCAGAATAGTCTTAAACTCCTCATAAGAATTTACCTCTGTGATATGAGAGTTTCTATAAGCCAAAGCCTTGTTGTATAAGTTGTCTTGGATTTCATCAAGTAAATTCTCAATATATTTATCAATATTGTTCCAAGAAACTACATTTTTCTCTTTTGTATCCCGACGAGCTACTTCTGCATTGTTGTTTTCCAAATCCCTTGGACCAATCGCAATACGAATCGGAACACCTTTTGCCTCATATTCGGCAAATTTCCAGCCCGGACGTTTGTTACTGTCATCGTCGTATTTAACCGAAATTCCAGCTACTTTTAGCTTCTCGATTAATTGATTTACTTTTTCTGTTATTTGAGCCAGTTGTTCGTCAGTTTTATGAATTGGAACAATTGCCACCTGAATAGGAGCTAATTTTGGAGGTAAAACCAATCCTTCATCATCTGAATGTGTCATAATTAATCCTCCAATTAACCTTGTTGAAACTCCCCAAGAAGTTGCCCAAACATACTCAAGTTGTCCATCTTGGTTAGCAAATTTTACATCAAAAGCTTTTGCAAAATTTTGACCTAAAAAGTGAGAAGTACCCGCTTGAAGGGCCTTCCCGTCTTGCATCAAAGCTTCGATACAATACGTGTCTTCTGCTCCAGCAAATCTTTCAGATTCTGTTTTCCAGCCCTTAACAACTGGCATGGCCATATATTTTTCAGCAAACTCTGTATAGACACGAAGCATTTTTTCAGCTTCTTCTATCGCTTCTTGTTTGGTTGCGTGTGCCGTATGACCTTCTTGCCATAAAAACTCAGAAGTCCTCAAGAAAAGTCTTGTTCTCATTTCCCACCTCACAACATTTGCCCACTGATTGATTAATAGAGGTAAATCTCTGTATGATTGAATCCAGTTTTTATATGAATTCCATATAATTGTTTCAGAGGTTGGGCGAACAATTAGTTCTTCCTCTAACTTTGCACCAGGGTCAACATTTAATTGATTATTTTCGTCAACCTTTAAGCGATAATGTGTGACAACAGCACACTCTTTAGCAAAGCCATCCACATGCTGCGCTTCTTTATTCAAATAAGATTTTGGAATAAATAGTGGAAAATAAGCATTGGAATGACCAGTTTCTTTAAACATTTTGTCTAAATAACCCTGCATCTTTTCCCAAATAGCGTATCCATAAGGCTTAATAACCATCATACCTCGAACATCCGAGTGTTCTGCTAAATCCGCTTTTTCAATAACTTCTCCGTACCACTTTGAATAATCTTTCTCTCTTGTTGTGAATTTTGACATTATGGAATGATTTTTGTATATTAAATTGTATATTAAATAATTAATTAATAAAAAAAGTTAAAGTTACTATTTATATTTACAAAAGTAAGAACTCATTTTGTAATAGGATTAAAAATATGTATCTTTATATCAATTTAAGTGTAGATGAAATGAAAAGACTTGTTAAATATTCCTGGTTGTTTATTGGAATAGGAATACTTTCTTCTTGTTCAAATTATAAATATATGTCTGAAAATGATGTATATGTAACAGCACCTTCTATCATGGATATTGGTGGCGACGAATCAGATTTGACATCATTTAATGCATTTAGATCAAGAGAAAACAGTAATATTCAAAGTCAATTCATTGGAAATAATATGCGGGTAATGCCGTTTGGAATGGGAATGACATTATCAAATCAACCAATGGCTTTTCATGGAATGGGTATGTATGATCCTTTTTATCGACCAGGTTTTTCAAACTTTGGGTATCATAATTTCTACAGCCCTTATTATAGTGATTTTTATGGCTATAATACTTATGGAAGTTTTTACAATCCATATCATTATAACCCTTATTATTACAATCCGTATTATTATGGCTCTGGCTTTTATGGCGGAGGATATTATGGTGGAAATTCAGGAACAAACGTGAGTTCAAATAATTCAACTTTTTACGGGAAACGTTCAAGTTTATCTTCGTCATCTTCTCGTTCAAGTTCATATCCAAGTACTTTAGAGTCAACAGGAAAAACAGGAATGATTACTGCACCAACAACTACATCAAATGCAACTGTGAGAAGAGTAGAAAATTTGACAGAATCGACAGGACATGAATATGCAGGTGTACGTGGTAGAGGTGGAATTAATTCTGTTCAAACCGATCGTTCTCCAGTACAAAGAGGAAATCGAGCAACTTCATCAAGTATAAATCGTACAACGACAACTTCAAGCGGTGTGGCTAAAACAAATACCAGAACCCAAATTTATACACCAAATAGTTCATTGCGAAGAAGCAATAGCACATCTGTTAATCCTTCATCAAACACGAGAAGGCCAACTGTAAATAGTTCACCTTCTAACAGAAGAATAAATAACAACTTTGGTACTCCTTCACCACCTAGAAATTCCATTAGCACTCCATCAATGAATAGAGGGAGAATGTCAAGTGGAAGTAGTATTTCAAAAGGAAGTAGTCGAGGAGGTTCACCTTCTAGAAGTGTAGGGACAAAAGGATCTTCAATGCGTAGATAATAAAACAGAGTTACATGAAAGTTTTTTTTTACATTGCATTGTTTTTAGTGCAATTTCAAGGAATTTATGCTCAAAATGAAGTGGATGTGTTAAGGTATAGCACAACAGATATTTTTGGGTCTGCACGATTTGAAGCAATGGCTGGGTCGTTTGGTGCATTGGGAGCAGACTTGAGTGCTATCCAAATCAGTCCAGCGAGTATGGGACGATTCTCTTCATCTACAGCAAGTTTAAGTTTTAATAACAGCATTCTTAGAAATGAAGGAATATACAACGGTACAGAAGTATCTTCTGGTAGAAATAAATTTACATTAGGAAATATTGGTGTTGTATTTGCAAATGATATTAGCGAACGCACACGCGGTCGTTTGTATAATCAAATAACACTTGCATACACAAGGTTAAAGAATTTTGCCAACGAAAGGACTTACGAAGGTCAAAACTATTATTCACTATTGGATGTTTTGGCAAATGACGGCTATGGAGTTGACCCTGTATTTATTTATGATGAGCGACCATTTACGACGGGGTTAGCTTATGATATTTTAGGAGTAAATTATGACCCTACCACAGGAGAATATTATTCGCTGTTAACAGCAGGAGACATGTATCATCATCGAAAAATACAAACAGATGGGGGAATGGGAGAGTTCCATTTAGGTTATTCTGAAAATTATATGAATGTACTTTATTATGGAATTAGTCTTGGAGTGAGAAATATTAAATATGAGGAAAACTATCATCACAATGAAAAAGTATTGGAGCCAGGTGCTCCAAGTTTAAGGTCTTTTGAATACTTATATGAACAGACTACAAAAGGTGTTGGGTTTAACCTTAAACTCGGGGTAATGTATTTACCAATCGATCAATTTAGGGTTGGTTTAGCTTTTGAAACACCAACGGTTTTTAGGTTAACAGATAAATGGTCTGCCAACATGATAGGTGTTCATAATTATGGTGTTGAAGAAATTCACCCCGCATATATTCCTAGAGGAGAATATAAGTACCGATTGACGACTCCCATGAAATTAAGGGGTTCATTTGCTTACATTTTAGGTGCGCGAGGAGCAGTAAATGTCGATCTTGAAATGTCTCGTCTTTCTAGAGGAAAATTGAGAAGTCGAAACACTGGAGAATTCCTTGTTGCTGGTTATGACTTTGCGGTAGAGAATCAAGAAGTAAAAAATCAGTTTAGAACTATTTTGAACACAAGAATTGGTTTTGAATATATGATTTTTAATAACTTTTACGGAAGATTAGGATTAGGAATCTTACCACAGCCATATAAAAAAGGAGTTGGCAGCATAAACATTCCAAACATGACGTATGCTGGAGGAGTTGGCTGGGAAAACAGGTTTATATATCTGGATTTAAGTTATCGCTTACTTAAATTAAGTGAAGATTATTATGCTTTCGACCCATCTAAAATAGAAAACAGAACTATGTTTCACACAAACGTTCATAATATTGTCTTTACGTTCGGGGTGAAGTTTTAGCTTTAGCTTTCTCTTCCTGCTTTTTTCTGTTTCTTTCAAGAATACTTTTCTTGGATAAATTTATGAACGATTCACCCGTGATTTTTGACTCTATCCAAGCCACAATATTTAGGTAGTCAAGAATAGCTTGTTCTTCTTCATTTTCTAGCAACTTTTTAACTTCTGTTAGTGTTTTTTCATGAGTTTGAATTGCCGTAATGTGTGTCGCTTCTTTTGCTGACTTTTTTATTTGTTTGATAAATGTTTTTTCAATCTCATGGTCACGTTTGTCTTTCTTTATGTTTCGAAGGGCAGCATTTGAAGAATATTCAAGATAGTCATAATTTCCAAGTTCAAAGTGAATCATTAAATCTAAGATTCTAGCAGCAATGTATATATCTCGTCTCAATTGATGTTTGTTATCATTGAGAATAAGGTTGATAAATCTCAAAGACTCTTTAAAATCGCGATGCGCAAAAAGGGTGTAGGCTCCTGCATAATAGAATTTCATTTTTTGTTCTTTGCTAGAACGTTCAATTAATAGTTTATTGTTTTCATAATTATCTTCTAAGGTTTTAAGCGCTTTATCAAAATTTCCTTGTCTAACATATAACGCCATTTGTTCTGTTAATAGGATGTTGTTGATACGTAATGTTAGATTTAAAGAATTAAATCCTTTTGTGTCTTTCAGCTTTTCTACTAAATTAATTTGTTTTTGAGCCTTGCCGAACTCTCTGTCTAAGCTATAACTTTGTATCAGATGAAATAGCGTCAATATATATCTTTGGGCTAAATCTTCTTTGATTTTTGGATTCTTGTCTAATTTTTGTTTTACTTTTTTGAATTTAATGTAACTTGTTTCATAATCTCGTTTTGTTGCAGCACAAAGTCCTTGAATATAGTAGCAAGTTGTTGATGCCCGAACAGATAAAGCAGTGTTTTCACCTTTGATTAATGGATGGTTTGCAATTTCATCAACCATTTCTCTTTGTTCTTCATTCTGAGTGAAGCCATCACTTCTAAAAATAGCATTTATTTTTGAATATAAGATTTGATATTCGGCAAGATTTCTCAATTTATCAATGACAAGTGATTCCTCTTCTACTATTTTATTTAAGTCAACATCAAAATCGCCTGATTCATACGATTCTTCAATCAATATTTTTTCCCAAGAGAGTAAGTCTGTAAGGTAATAAAATTCTTCATGTTCATGAGCGAAGTTTTTGGCCCTTTTGATGAACTTTTTAGCTTTAAAATATAAAGCTTTGTTGTAAAGAATCTCAATGTTTTTAATTTCCTGCTGAATAATACTTCCCGCAGAAGATTCACCATAAAATTGTCTTAAACTTTTTAAAATCAGTTTATATAAATGATTTTTTTCAGAAGGAAGGTGTTTTATAAAAGTCTCATTTTTAAAGAATTTTTTCAATTCAGCTTCATCGTATTCTTTTTGCTTCTCAATGAAATCAAATAGTTTAAAGTAATTTTTTCTGCCTGATTGTATAGAGGAAGTCAACTTAAAAAAACGTTTTTCAGATTTTGTAAGTGACTTTATTAATTCAAACAATTCCGTACTTGGTTTCATGCTGATAATATCATAAAGACTAATATGGCTACTAATAAAGTTACTATATTTTTTTAGAAGTAAAAAATTTATAATACTATTATTTCGAATTCATCATTAATTTTGATGATTTCTCCCCTTCTAATTTTTGCTCTTTTTCTTGTTTCACTCTTTCCTTCTCTGACAACCAATCCTTCCTCTACAATCATTTTTGCATGACCGCCAGTTTGTGCAATACTTGTCGCTTTTAATAGCTGAATAAGTTCAATGTATTCACCTTGTAATTTGAATTTGATTGATATCACTTGGGTTCAGATAAGCAAAAATTCTCAATCAAACATTAGTTAAATTGAGAATTTTCTAATTTTTTACTTAACTCCGTGCATCAGCTTATTAATTGGCCTATTTAATAGGATTACAATTACGCCTGCGATAGCTGGTATAATTGCGAATAGCCAAAAGAAACTAGAAAGGCTAAAATCAGGGTCAGATTGTGCTTTATCAACCATTCCTCCGAGTGATGCAGCAATTTTATTTCCAATTGCAATAGCCAAATACCACATTCCAAACATGAGTGCAATCATTCTTCCAGGAACGAGTTTACTCACATAAGAAGAGCCAACTGGAGATAAGAATAACTCACCCAAAGTGTGGAAGAGGTAGGCTATGATTAACCAGACCATACCCACCTTGATTGCACCAGCAGGTGCTCCGGGGGTAATTGCACTGGCTCCAATTGCCAACACAACAAATCCAATTGCCATTACAATGAGTCCGAAACCATATTTATAAGCTGCTGGGATGTTGTACTTACTATCCCACCATTTAGAGAAGAAAGATGCAAAAGCAATGATAAAGAAAGAGTTTAGAATACTAAACCACGATGCTGTTATCTCTACTTCATTCGACTTTTCCTTTGTAACGGTTACAGGTACAATGTTTGAAGGCACTCCTGCTGTTAAATAGTCTTCAGTTAACTGTTTTGTCTGATTTGCCGTTAGATATACGTATTTACCCAACTCAAAATGAACTGCAACAGCATCACCTATCTGAATGTTTTCATTTGTTGCAAAATCTAGTGTTTGCTCAACAATTTCCGAACCCTCTGTTGCAGGATTGGCTTCTGTAATAGGAATGTATTCTTGTATTACCTTCCCATCATTATTTGTAGATTCAACCAAAATTGCTTGATAAGATCCATCATAAGATTTTGTATTGAAATCCCGATTTAACATCCAACCAACCAATCCCCACATTAATGCAAAACATATAATGAGAACAATATTACTGCCAGGTATTTTCTTAAATGACCTTCTGTATAAAAGAACGAGTACCCAAGTAATAATCAATAGAGGAATTACAGTTAATAGTGTATTTACAACATTAAATATTATGGCAGCATTCCCCGTCATGACCCTTTCTGTATAATCCCTTGCGAAAATTACCATAGAAGTTGCTGCTTGTTCAAAAGGAATAAAGAATAAAACGGTAAAGAATGCGAAAATAATTACTGCAATCATTCTGTCACGAACGATTTTACTGTAACGAGATATCCTGCTAACTATGAGAACAATAAACAGAATAAGTCCAATCAGTAAGATTACGAGAGGACCTGACATTGATTCAAAGATAAACTGTTTTGGTAGTAAATTTATTTCATTTCCCTTAGTGGCTGATATTTTAGACACAGGGTCATCAATAAGATAGAGTAATCCAATAACAGAAGTAACAACAATTAATATTTTGTCGAGCAAGGTATAACGGTTGTTTTTATCGGCCTCCTTTTGAGAAGGAGTAGCGTGATGTACTATTGTTTCTCCCGTTTTAGTTGTTTCAGTTTCACTTTCAACATCTTCACCGAATCTTTTGATACCAAGTCTTTTTAATTTTCTAGGAGATTCGCCAATGTGTCCAAATAGCGGTTTAGCAAGTAAAAACTGTAGCGTTCCGAATAACATGAATATCCCTGCTAATCCGAATCCCCATGACCAACCGATTTTTTCAGCTAAATATCCACAAAGCATCATTCCAAAGAAAGCACCAGAGTTTACACCCATATAAAATAAGGTATAAGCAGAGTCTTTCTTTTCAGGAAGATATACATACATTTCAGAAATAATAGACGTAATATTAGGTTTGAAAAATCCTGTTCCAATCACCAATAGTGCAAGGCCTAGATATAAAGACATCTCAGTTTCAACTGCCATTGAAGCATGACCGAGTGTCATGATTATACAACCAATTAAAACAGCCCATCTATATCCGGTTATTTTATCGGCAATGATTCCTCCTGCGATAGGAGTTAGATATAAAAGTCCTGCATACGTACCAAATAAAGCACCTGCATTTGTTGAAGACCATTCCCAACCGGGATTACTACCAATAGCAGCAATGGTTAAGAAATTTATAAGAAGTACCCGCATTCCGTAGAATGAGAATCGCTCCCACATCTCTGTAAAGAAAAGAACAAATAATCCTGCTGGGTGACCAAATACTTTTACTTCAAAAAAACTTTTGTGGTCGTCATCTAATTGTGATAAATCTATTTCTTCCGCCATAATGATTGTTATCTAAAAAACTTAATTCTGATTTTTTTTTATTCTTTGTTACTATTATTATAAGTCTTCTGACTCATTTTTTTCACTTTCTAACTCAACATCCTCTGCACCGTGTGTTAAAGCTTTCAATTTATTCAAGAATAACATGAGGAGTAAACCAAAAGCTACTGTAAAGAGTACAAGTCCTAAAAAGGTTTTCTTTTCTTGTACATTTTGTTGCTCTTCAACGACAAATGAAGCGTAATAATCTTTCCCATCTCCAAGATTTGCTTCGATGGCTCTTGCATCAGCATCTTTTTCAAAAAGAATTCGTGCGTGATGTGGATTTTCAGCTGTAACCTCATTTTCATTTAAATAGGCTAACAATCCATCATGTTCATTACTAGGTAAATTAAAAAAGTCGGTTATATCCACATGTGTACCAAAATCTTCAAAAACGATGTTGTTGTCAACAATAAACATTTTTGATTTTATTTCGAAAGCTCTATCATGATTGATAGGATAATCTGAAATGGTTATTTTATTATTGTTTTCATCAGTTGTTGGAATATCTATCATTTCCATAAAAGGAATCAGTTTGTCAGCACCTGCGGAAACTTCAGCAGTATAAGGCTGAAGTTGTGAAACCTCTCCAATATTTCCTGCCAATTTATTACCAAAACCTGATGCAGCAAAATACAGTCCCATCATTATCGATGCATACTTCAAAGGTGCAAGTTTTGTAATAAAAGATAATGCAACTGGTGATGCAGATAATTCTCCGAGTGTATGGAATAAATAAGCCAAAAGTATCCATATCATTGCCGCTTTACCGAAAGCCTCTGAACCAGCCTCTCTAGCCGCAAAATACATGAAGATAAAACCAAGTCCCATAATGATTGTTCCAATGGCCATTTTGAAAATTGACGATGCTTCGTAGCCTTTCTTCTTCCACCAAACCCAAAAACCACCAACGAGGGTACCAAATATAATAATGTAAAAGGCATTCAATCCTTGGAACACTGCGGCAGGAATTTCTTCTAAGAAACTCAATCCTATATATCGGTCAATCTTTAAATCAGTGTAGAGATTCATCAGACCACCTGCTTGTTCAAATGCTCCCCAAAAAACAATAATGATAAGGAATGAGATAAGTAAAACAATTACACGGTCTTTTTCAACTTTTGTCAGAGGACGTTTAATCGCAGCTTTTTCTTCTTCACTTACTTTATCTCCTCCAGAGAATTCTCCAACGCCTACAAGGTGTTTTTGACCTGCAATAAATACAATTTGTCCGATTAACATCCCGATTCCAGCAAGTCCGAAACCATAGTGCCACCCATAATAATGAGCAACCAAACCAACAGAAATACTAGCCATTAATGCGCCAATATTAATTCCTATATAGAAAATTGTAAATCCACTATCTCTTCTGATGTCACCTTTTTTATAAAGTCCACCAACCATCGTAGAAATATTAGGTTTTAATCCTCCAACTCCTAAAATAATAAGAATCAATCCTGTGAAAAATGCCCAATCTTGAGGTACGGCAAGAACACCATGTCCAAGTACCAATAAGAATCCACCAATCATTACTGTTTTTTTCTGCCCAAAAAACTTATCGGCGATCCATCCACCAGGAATTGAGGCTACATAGACAAGCATTGTGTACCATCCATAAAGCCAAATTGCATCTTTAGCGTTCCAACCCAAACCAGGGTCGGGTGCGGTTGTGGATGTGGCAATGTATAAGGTAAGAATACCACGCATTCCATAGTAGGAGAAGCGTTCCCACATTTCTGTGAAAAACAATACAAATAACCCTGTTGGGTGTCCAAAAATCTCTTTTCTTTGTATAGTTTGGCTACTAGTTTGTGAACTCATTGGTTTATAGTTTTTTATTTTGAGGTTGTGAAAATAACAATTAAAAAGAAATTAATCACTAAATATCACAAATGTTTAACAATTTAGTCAAATAAACTTTTAATTTTATCACTTTTAAATTATTGAAAAGATGGTTAAAAGGATAGTTCCTGTTTTAGTTTTATTAATTTCTTGTGTTAATCAAAATAATGAACTTGAAAATAATTTCAAGGATACACCAGAGGAAAAGGTTTATCAGCTTGCTAATCATAGTTATAGTAATGTGAAAGAAGTTAGGTCAAGACACCTAGACTTGGAGTTGGATGTTGATTTTGAGACTAAAACCATTCATGGGGTAGCAAGGCATAAAATTGAAAATGAGGGAGCCAATCATATTGTTTTTGATACCAAAAATTTAAATATTGAAAAAGTTACGATTGGAGAAAAAGGGAAAGAACAAGAAACAACTTTTTCGATAGGAGAGTATCATTCTATTTACGGAAGTCCACTGAGCGTGAATATCGATTCAGAAGTACAAAAGGTAAATATTTATTATTCAACATCCGAAAATGCAGATGCTTTGGACTGGATTGATGCTGAAATGACGTATAGTGGGAAATATCCGTTTTTATATACGCAAAGTCAAGCCATCCTTGCCCGTTCTTGGATTCCATTACAAGACGTTCCAGAAAATCGTTTTACTTATACTGCGTATGTGAAAGTGCCAAAAGGAATGCTTGCATTAATGAGTGCGCAAAATTCTGAGACTATAAATGAAAATGGCGAGTATGTCCTTGAAATGAAACAACCAATTTCCTCGTATCTCGTTGCTTTGGCAATTGGGGAATTAGAATATGTTTCTCTTGATGATAGAAGCGGAATTTATGCGGAGCCTGCGATTGTTAAGCAAGCCGCAGAAGAGTTTAAAGATATTCCAAAGATGATTAAGGTTGCAGAAAGCATGTATGGAGAGTATTTATGGGGCAAATTTGATGTTTTATTTCTTCCAGCATCATTTCCTTTTGGTGGAATGGAAAATCCAAGATTAACTTTTGCTACACCTACCGTTTTGACTGGAGATGGAAGTTTGGTTAGTTTGGTAGCTCACGAACTATCTCATTCTTGGTCTGGAAACCTTGTGACAAATGCAACTTGGGAAGACTTTTGGTTAAATGAAGGATTTACAGTTTATTTGGAAAGTCGAATCATGGAAGAACTTTACGGAAAAGACATTGCTGATATGTTGCTTTTGATTGACTATCAAACACTCATCACAACAATTGAAACGATGAATCAAAATAATCAATTGGAGGATTCGCACCTAAAATTAAACCTTTCTAATAGAGATCCAGACGATGGAATGACGGATATTGCCTATGTAAAAGGAGCTTTATTCTTAATAACTCTGGAAAAAGAGGTGGGAAGAGAGAATTTTGATAAATTCATTAAAGGGTATTTTTCTAAATATATGTTTAAAACTATTACAACAGATGGATTTGTAGAATATTTAAAGAAAAATTTAATCGAGAAGTATGATTTAGATTTTGATTATGTTGCTTGGATTTATGGACCCAATATTCCTGAGTCAGCAGTGAAGATAACTTCCGTACGATTCAATGAAATTGAAAGATTAGCTGCCCAAGTTAAGGAAGAAGGTATGTTGCCACGAGATTTGAAAAGGGAAGATAAAATCACCCAAGAATGGCAAGCGTTTATTCGTGCTTTTGATGGAGAATTATCCGTGAATACAATGAAGATGATTGATTCACAATTGGGTTTCAAAGATTGTGGAAATGCTGAAATCATGACCGAATGGTTTGTTTTGGGAATTCAGAACGACTATTTAGAAATTCGACCGAATATCCTCGAGTTTTTATCTAAAGTAGGAAGAAGAAAGTTTCTAGAACCAATTTATGGCGAATTGGTCGCGCATTCAGAAGAAAATTATGCATGGATTAAAGAACATTACCCTGATATTCGACCAAACTATCACTCTATTTCTTATAAAACGATAGATAGAATTTTGGGTTTAGATTTTTAATTACGGATTTAATGGCTATATTTATAATCTAAATCTAAAAATTAACATCAAAATGACCACCAAAGAACTCGGAGATTTCGGAGAACAAAAAGCTGTTCAGTATCTCAAAAAGAAAGGCTTGGAAATTTTAACAACCAATTATCGTTTTCGTAGAAATGAGATAGATATTGTGTATAAACTTCCTGATAAGATTGTTTTTGTAGAGGTAAAAACAAGAAATACACTCATGTTTGGTCCACCTTGGAAAGCTGTATCAAGAAGTAAACAAAATCAGATTATTAAATGTGCACACAATTATATTGTAGAAAACGAGTTAGATGTAGAGGCGCAATTTGATATTGTTTCCATCGTTCATAATTCGCATGGCACTTTTATAGAACACATAGAAGAAGCATTCTATCCAAGAATATAAAGAATTGCATAAATCCCCAAGAATCTTAATCTTTGTTTGTTAATAATGTATCTTTGCAACAAATTCATAATATTATGATGAAAAAAGGAGCGAATAAAAAACACAATAATAAGCCCAAAACACGGAAGGATGACTCAACTTCAAAAGGAAAGGATAAATATTCTTTTCCGAAAAAAAGTGAGTCAAAACCCAGGTCAAAACCAAAACGAAAAAGAGGTGCGCCTTTGCCTTCGTTTGACGATAAAGTGCGGTTGAATAAGTTAATTGCAAATGCAGGGTTTTGTTCTCGAAGAGAAGCAGATACGATGATTGAAACTGGGATTGTGACCGTAAATGGAGAGGTGATTACCGAACTTGGCTACAAGGTCAAGCCATCCGATGTTGTAAAGTTTGATGGTGTAACTGTTAAGCGTGAAGATAAAAAGTATGTATTGGTTAACAAACCAGAGAAATATAGTATTAAAGCTCATGCAGACCTTTCTAAAAAAACAGTATTTCAATTATTAAAAAATGCATTTAAGGTTGATTTAATACCTGTTGGTCAGTTTAACAAAGATTATTGTGGATTAATTCTCTATACAAATGACCTTGATTTAGATACGAAATTAAGGAATCCCAAAGTTAGGGTTTCTCAAATATTTCATTTGGTGCTGGATAAGGATATGACCGAGGAAGATTTAGAGAAGTTAACCAGCGGATTGTTTGTAGATGGGAAAATGTTTAATGCACAAGAAGCGTCATTTATCAACCGAAAACCACGTAATGAAGTTGGCGTAAAGATTCTTTCACCGAAAACAAGTATGATAAAATATATGATTGGTAAATTAGGTTATACAATCATCAAATTGGATCGTGTAGAATATGCAGGATTAACAAAACTTGATTTGCCAAGAGGACATTATAGAGAATTAACTGAGAAAGAAGTAGCATTTTTAAAGATGATGAGTTAATAATAAAGTAATGGTCATTAAAGGCACGAAATTTGTATTGTAGCTAGAAATCACATTTGGATATACTATGAAATATATTATCACATCAGTTATTAGTTTTTTACTCTTTTGGAGTTCTGTCTTTACTGTTCCTTTTGAAGAGGTTGAATCCGCATTTGCAGCTGGAGATGCTGAAAAAATCATGACTTTAGGAACTACCAAAGTCTTAATTTCTATTGATGGAAAAGAAGGTGTGTACAGTAAATCTCAAGGAACACAGGTCTTAACTAACTTTTTTAAAGCCAATCCTATAAAATCGTTCCAGTTTAATTTCAAAGGTAAAGAAGAAGTAGAAAACTCTTATGCTGTTGGAAGATATCAATCGAATAAAGATTACAGAGTGAGTCTAAAGTTTAAGAAAGAAGGTGAAGATCATCTTATTGAAGCGATTACCATTACAGCATTTTCGAGATGAAAATCAAACTAATCTACGTTGGAAAAACAGGCAAATCATTTTTAGAAGATGGGGAAAATGAATATTTGAAGCGATTAAAACGGTATGTTCCGTTTGAAATTATCGAGCTACCAGATATAAAAAATACAAAAAAACGTTCATTTAATGAAATAAGGTATTTGGAGGCAGAATCAATTCTTTCAAAAATTCAAAACAATGATTTTGTTACTTTATTAGACGAGAAAGGTCAACAACCAACCTCAAAAGGTTTTTCAGAATATCTTCAAAAGAAATTTAATCAGGCGCAAGATATAGTTTTTGTAATCGGCGGACCTTACGGGTTTGATGACAAGATGTATAATCGTGCAAATGATAAGATTTCTTTAAGCAACCTAACCTTCTCTCACCAGATGATTCGCATGTTTTTTTTGGAACAAGTTTACCGTGCCTTAACTATTTTGAATAATGAACCGTATCATCACGAATAAACTGGGTTAAGTTTTTTCATAAAAAAAATGCCATCCAAAAGGACAGCATTTTACAATTTCTTCAATCGGAATTTTATGCTTTAGTATTCTCTAAAGGAATTACATTAACGAAAGAACGATTGTTTTTCTTTCTTCTAAACTCTACAATTCCATCTGTTAAAGCGTAAAGTGTATGGTCTTTTCCAATTCCAACATTGTTTCCAGGGTGGTGTTGTGTACCTCTTTGACGAACGATGATGTTTCCTGCAATTGCAGCTTGTCCTCCAAATATTTTTACACCTAGTCGTTTACTATGTGATTCACGACCGTTTTTCGAACTTCCGACTCCTTTTTTATGTGCCATTTTTTTTAATTTTTATAATTAAGACTAATTTCTTAATTTGAATTATCCTTTAATTCCAGTAATCACCAATTCAGTTAAATACTGGCGGTGACCATTTTGTTTTTGGTAACCTTTTCTTCTTTTCTTTTTGAAGACAATAACTTTATCTCCTTTCAGGTGTTTTTCTACTTTAGCAGAAACTTTTGCACCTTCTATAGCTGGGGCGCCAACGTTAATTTTTCCTTTGTCATCTGTCAGAAGTACACGGTCAAATTCTACTTTGTCTCCTTCTTTTGCATCTAAACGATGAACAAAAACACGTTGATCTTTTTCAACTTTGAATTGTTGCCCTGCTATCTCTACAATTGCGTACATAGCTTTATTTTATTAATTATTAAATACTTTTCCCTTTTAATGGGTTGCAAATATAGAAATTTATTTTTTAATATTAAAAATATTATAGGATTAAAAATAAATCTATGTATTTAGTTAGTCATTCTCCCAAGCTTTTTCAAAGTTCTTGTATGACCAGCTATCGCTTCAAAAAAAGTTGTGTTTACGTAGTAAGGTAATTTAAATTCTTTTGCAGTTTTGGATACAATCTTACTCAATGAAGGGTAGTGGACATGGCAAATCCCTGGAAACAAGTGATGTTCAATTTGGTGCGTTAATCCACCGAAATACCAAATTAAGAATTTGTTTTTTGGAGAAAAGTTACTTGTTGTACGTAATTGATGAGTAAACCAGTTGTTTTCAAGTTCACCTTCTTCATTAGATTTTAAAAACTCTGTTTCTGGGACAACATGAGCCAATTGGAAGACAATACTAAGCATTAATCCGACGATTAGGTGTGATATAATAAATCCGAGGAGAATCCAAAGTGGAGAAAACGGAGCCATAATCATAGGAATTACCAATGCGTATGTAAAATAAAACAATTTCATTGGAATAAATTTGAGTGTTAAAACCCTCCTTTCTTTCTTTGTTTTAATTAAACCTGATTTATAATAATCACGTACTTTAATAAAGTCTTTCGCTGTAATCCACCACAATGTAAGAAGAGAATAAAACCCCCATACATATAAATGTTGGTATCGTTGGATTTTATAGCTTTTGCTCTCTGGTGAGAATCTTAATAAGAATGCTGGCGCATCAATGTCTTCATCATGTCCATGTACATTTGTATATGTATGGTGGAGCATATTGTGTTGGATTTTCCATAAATCACTACTGATTCCAACAAAATCAAGGGTGTGACTTAAAATGTAATTAAAAAATTTATTTTTAGTATAAGCACCGTGGTTTGCATCGTGCATGACACCCATTCCAATTCCTGCCATTGCAAATCCACAGATAACATATAGTAAAATGGTAACAAGCGGAGAACTTATCACACCAAAGTTTAGAAGAATAGTTGGAACTAAAAATGAAATAAGCATAATTACAGTCTTTGTAATCATACCAGAGTTTGCACGTTTGCTTAAGTTATTTTGTTTAAAGAAAAGATTGACTCTTTTTTTTAAGGTTCTGACAAAATCTTGGTCTGTGCCCTGTGGAAATTTGAGATATTCGATTTTCTTTAGTTTTAAATTTAAAAGGTTTTTAAGTTATTCTAATTAAGAAACACTTATAAAATATAACAGAGCAAAGTTAGTAATGTTTATATAATTACAAAATAGATAACTTAATTTTGGGAAAATTTTAACAAAGATTATTATCAGCATTTATTTCAATTTCCACTTTTCATATATTTTTCGTGAGTTGAACCAGTAAATAACAAGTGCAACTAAATATAATGCTGCAGTAATTAAATACATTTCCTTGAAGCCAAGTTTTTCTACTAAAAGAGCACCAATTAGCATTCCGCCTCCAATCCCAACATCGAATCCTGTTAGGTAAGTAGAGTTTGCGGTTCCGCGTTGAGAAGATGGAGCGATATTAATGAAAATCGTCTGAAGTGAAGGAAACAAAGTTCCGAAACCTAATCCTAATAAAAAAGCTGAGAACGAGTAACTTGTTGGTGTTTGGTTTACGGCAAATAAAGTAAAGGCAATCGCAAGAATAAGCAGTGCAGCACTCATTACTTTATGTAAATGTCCACGGTCAACCAATCTTCCAGCAATTATTCTTGATACGACAATTCCAGAAGCTAAAAAGATAAAGAAGATACCAACATTTTCCACGTTAATGTTTTTTCCATATAAAATTGCGAAAGCAACCAAAGTTCCATACCCAAATGCCATAAGAAATTGGTTGAGCATGATGGGAACCCCTTTTACCAAAATAAATCGGTCTAATGAAAGTGGTGGGGTTTTATCTAGTTTTTCTCTTGGTGGTGTTTTGATAAGACTCGCAGAAATAATTGCCAATATTCCCATTCCGATGGAACAAGCAATTAAAATATTAAAGCCAAAACTTTCATATATAACGACTGCAATGAATGGTGCAATTGCCATGGCAAGATTCATGTTTACACCAAAAAAACCAATTCCTTCAGCACGTCGGGTAGAAGGAATAACATCAATAGCAGTTGTATTGATAGAAACTGATGATAATCCCCAGAATAATCCATGTATAAATCGAATAACAACAAATGTTGTTACGGTAAGTGCAAAAAAATATCCAAAATAGATGAGGACAAATGTAATTAATCCTGCCATCAGTAAGGGCTTTCTTTCGAGTACATCAACCCAATACCCACTAAATGGTCGCACAATAAGTAATGCGAAAACATAAGAAGAAAGGGCAATTCCTATTCTTGAATGTGGAACGTTCAAAACTTCAGATAAATAGAGTGGAATAGCGGGAACCAATAAGTAGAACGAACTTGCTATTAAGAAATAGGTAATACTAATTTTTACAAACTCTTTATTCCACAGTTTTTCCTGCATTTTATCATTTTCTTTTAACTAAGAATAGATACTAACATTCGAGAAGGAGTTTGGTTTAATAAACACAAAAAAGAGGATTGTACGCCTCTTTTTTGTCAAGATCAAGAAATGTTTTTCTAATTCTTTGTGTTATCAACCTCAATGCCCCAAGATTCAGGATTCGAATGTTCAAAATCCCATTGGTACCTTTCTGGAATATTTCCCCCAAGCATTGATCCGACCCTAACTGATGGGAACAGTTCTTCGTACGTAATCATGTGGTTTAAATCGATTCGTTTGTAGATATGCGAGCGGGTAATATTTTTCATATCGTCAAGACCAGAAGCACCTAGAAGTTCCACAAATGCTCTAATGGTATTGGTGTGATAATTTGCACATCGAACTTTTTTATCTTCTACATCCAAACCTTTGGTAAGTTTTGGGTCTTGTGTTGTGATTCCCGTAGGACATCTATTGGTGTTACACAATAAAGACTGAATACATCCGATAGAAAGCATCATACCACGTGCAGAATAACAAACATCTGCTCCCAAAGCTAAAGCTCTAGCAATATGAAAAGCATCTAAGATTTTTCCAGAACAGAATAGCTTTATGTGTTTTCTTATATCCAGACCATTTAAAACATTGTGTACAAATGCTAAACCGTCTAGCATCGGTGCTCCAAGGTAGTTTGTAAATTCAGAAGGTGCCGCTCCTGTACCTCCTTCTCCTCCGTCAATACTGATAAAGTCTGGATAGATATCTAATTCCATCATGGCGCGCGCCATAGAAATAAATTCTGCTTTGTGTCCAATACATAATTTAATTCCTACTGGTTTTCCTCCTGATAGCTCTCTTAATTCCTGAATAAACTTTACCATTTCTAAAGGTGTATGAAAAGCCGTGTGATATGGGGGAGAGGCTATTTGAGTGTGTGGTTTGACGTGTCTAATTCTCGCCGTTTCTTCACTGTTCTTTGAAGCTGGTAAAATTCCTCCATGTCCCGGCTTTGCACCTTGAGAAATCTTTAATTCAATCATCTTTACATTTGGAATTCTAGCCTTCTCTTCGTATAGTTTACGGTCGAAGTTTCCATCTTCGTCTCGACAGCCAAAATATCCCGTTCCAATTTGCCAAATTAAATCTCCTCCAAATTTTAAATGATAAGGACTAATTCCTCCTTCACCAGTGTTGTGAGCAAAGTTACCAATTTTAGCACCACCATTGAAAGCTTCAACAGCTCGTGCACTCAATGCTCCAAAACTCATCGCGGAAATATTAAGAATACTACATGAATACGGATGCTTACAGTCTTTGTTCCCAACCATAACTCTAGGGTCTTGCTCCAAAGAATCAAAAGCTTTTGGAGATACTGAATGACACATCCATTCATAACCTTCTTTATAAACATCTAGTTGTGTCCCAAAAGGAACAGTTTCTAAAGCATTTTTAGCCCTTTGATAAACTACAGAACGGTCAATTCTTCTTAATGGGCGACCATTAATATCCGATTCAATAAAATACTGATACATTTTTGGTCGTAAATCTTCGAAAATATAACGGAATCTTCCGACTAATGGAAAAACCCTTTTGATAGCATGTTTTTTCTGTATCATGTCGGCATACCCAAGAATAGTGAGGATACCCAAAACAATAAAAATAACATACCAGTTTTTACTTAAATAAAATGGATTGATGCTGTGATCAAAAGCAAAAAGAAAAGTGATTAGTAAACTAACACTTGAGATTATAATAAATTGTTTACGCATAATTCAAAATTGGGCATTACACATATAGTTTAATAATATTCTAAATGCAAATGTAAACATTAAATGAATAATCGTAAAAAGTAATGATTTTTTTTATAAATTATATTTGTTATTTTAACCTAATATGGCTTTTTATATTTATATTAGTCTGATTTATAGTGCAAAACAACTCATTTTAGAATGATTCTAAATAATATTATAGACAGCTTGAAGTTTTTTCATATTCTATTTGGTACTTTATTTTATACTTTCTCTATATTTGTGATAATAAATTTTTAAGATGAAAAAAGGTCTATTTTTCTTATTTTTAATCACTTTCATTGTTTCTTGTAATAGTGTAAATACGAAAAGTGAAAATGAAACCGTTGGAACGGAGATTGTTGAGCCAGGAGACGTAAAACCCACTCATTTCGCAGAACTTGAAATAAAAGGAATGATGTGTCAAAAAGGTTGCGGGTCAGTGATTAGAAAAGGCTTGTATGAAACAGGTGGAGTTTCTGAAGTCGAGATTAACTTTGATGAAGATAATCCGATTAGTAAAATTAAGGTTTACTATGATCAGGATAAATTGTCAATTGAGGATATGATTTCTGCTATTGGTAGTTTGGCAAATAACAGATATACCGCTACATTGAATAATATTACAGAAACTACTATTCAATAGAAATATTTTTATTCTATCTTGTTTTTTACTTTGGGTTGTAGTAACTTTAGGATATGAAAGTTATAAATCCATATTCCAACGAAGAGGTTGGGGAAATTACGTTTCTCGATATAAATCAGCTTGAGGGAAAAGTAAATATTGCATTAGAAGCTAAACCCATCATGAAAAGTTTATCTCCTGCTGAACGTTCTTCTATCTTATACGATATTATTGACGGAATAAAACGAGAGTATAATAATTTTCTTAATTTAATTATCGCAGAGAGTGCAAAACCATATCGTTATGCAAAGGGTGAGGTTGACAGAGCCATTCAAACTTTTACTATTGCCGCTGAAGAAGCAAAGCGATTGCCTCATGAATTGTTCGATATTGATGGAACAGCTAATGCCAAAGGACTTAAAGGTGAAATGGTTTATTTTCCTAAAGGAATCGTTTTTGGAATATCTCCCTTTAACTTTCCTTTGAACTTAGCGGTACATAAAATTGCTCCCGCAATTGCTACAGGATGCCCTATTTTATTAAAACCTTCAAGTAAGACTCCATTTACAATCGAGTTGTTGAAAACGATTATCGACAAAACAAATCTTCCAAAGGGCGGATTTGATGTTATTCATTGTTCACGTGAAAATGGTGATTTTTTGGTTCAACATCCTGCTATAGATGTTCTTTCTTTTACTGGTTCGCCAAATGTTGGCTGGCTAATGAAATCAAAGGCTGGTAAAAAGCGAGTAACTTTAGAGTTAGGAGGCAATGCTGCAGCAATTTTGGCTAAGGATGCAAATATTGACGTAGCTGTTAATGAATTATTGGTTGGTGGTTTTGCATATTCTGGTCAGGTTTGTATTCATACACAACGAATTTATGTTCACTCGTCTATCAAAGATGAGTTTACTTCAAAATTCATTAAGAAAATTGAATCATTGGTAATTGATAATCCTATAAATAAGGAAACGGATTTTAGCGTAATGGTTGATTTAGATAATGCAAAAAGGGTTGAATCTTGGGTTCAAGAGGCTATAGAAAACGGAGCAATATGTTTGATTGGCGGAAACCGGAAGGATACTTTATACATGCCAACTGTTTTAACAAATGTATCAAAAGGATTAAAGGTAAGGGAAGAAGAAGTTTTTGGACCTGTTGTAATTATTGAATCGTTCAATGAGCTAAATGAAGCCATTGATGAGGTGAATGATTCTAAATGGGGTTTACAAGCGTCAATATTTACCGATTCAATATCATCTCGAAATCAAGCTTTTGAAGCGTTGGAAGTTGGTGGTGTTATTCATAATAAATCCACAACATTTCGTGTAGATGATATGCCTTATGGAGGGATTAAGGATTCAGGATTTGGAAGAGAAGGTGTACGATTTACAATGCTTGATTTTTTAGAACCAAAATTATTGGTGAGAGAATAATAAAACAGAAAGATAGCTGAGGATTCCGACTTTTCGAAAGTAAGGACCCCCCCATTTGTTTTACTCAAATAATACCCATCATTTTATATGAATTGTCTTTTATAAAAAAATGAATTGTCCTTTCAACAATTTACTTTTCTACATTCATTAGGTTTAGTATAGAAATAAATAAAAAATGCCGTTTGTTGTCAAACGGCATTTTAATATAATAATGTTAATATTAATTCATTTTGGTAACAATAAACTCTGTACGTCTATTTTGTTCATGTAAAGCTTCTTTTTCCGCTTCTGTACTAGCTTTTTGGATTTCTGCATCAGAAATTTTCAATCTAGATTTACCATATCCACGACCAGAAATTCTGTTTCTAGCAATTCCTTTTGAGATGATATAGTTTGCAGAAGCTTTCGCACGTTTATCAGAAAGTGAACGGTTGAGTGATGCTGACCCTCTACTATCTGTATGTGAACCAAGTTCAATAACCATTCCAGGGTTATCTTGCATAATTTTAACCACTTTGTCTAACTCTATCGCTGCATCTGGACGAATGTTAAACTTGTTTAAGTCGAAGTAAATTGGATTAATTTCAATCACATCTTTTAAGTCAGTTTTACCTACTTCAACCTCTGTAAGGTCAATATTTAATCTTTTACTTACGTCTATATTTTCTTCTAAAGCTAAAGATTCACTTATACTGAAAGTATTGGTAATAAATCCTTTTTTCTCTAGTCGAAACGCATAAGATACATTGTCTTTATATTCATAAGGAAGTATTTCTGATTTGAATTGACCATCGCCTGTGGTTGTGAGTTTTCCAAACTCTGTATTTCCGTTATTGTCAACAATTGTAATTGATACATCCTCTAATAACTCTCCAGTTTTCTTGTTTTTAATTGTTCCAGAGAAGAAATAATTAAGTTCTGGCATGATAGCAACTTCCTCTTCATATTCTACTACTTTTGGGTTAAAAGGGATTGCTTTTTCATTGTCAATGTATCCATCTTTACTTGCTAATAATTTAAAATCATCATCAATTGAACTCAACATAAATTCAAAGTTACCATTTTCGTTAGCTTTTGAACTGTCAATTATTTCATTGTTTTTACTTAGTAAGTAAACAGTTGAACCAGGTACATTCTCATTCGTAAGTAAATCTTTAACGATACCATTTAAGATTGCACTATTTCTGATAGGAAAATTTTGCTTAAATCCATAAACATCGTCATCTCCTTGGCCTCCAGGTCTATTAGATGAGAAGTATCCTTTAGTTTGGCTTGCATTATTAACGAATGAAAAATCATCATACGGGCTATTAATAGGAGCTCCTAAATTTTCCACTGAGTTTGCAATATATTCCTTGTTTAATTTTGCTACATAAACATCTAGTCCACCCAATCCAAAATGACCTTCAGAAGAGAAGAAGACAATATTTTCTGAAGCGTCATAATGAGGAAAAACTTCATTTTGAGAAGTGTTTACCTTTGGTCCAAGGTTAATTGGAGTTCCAGAAGTATTTCCTTGGTCATTTAAGTCAACATAATAAATATCCATTCCTCCAAAACCTCCAGGTCTGTTAGATGAGAAGAATAACTTTTTTCCATCGGCAGAAACGCTTGGGTGAGCTGTAGAGAAGTTATCTCCGTTAATATTCACTTCTTCAACATCAACGAATTTATTATTCTCTATTTTTCCTTTGTAAATTTTTAGTAGGATTGTGTTGTTATTATCCATTCCTTTTTTACCTCCAAAAAAGTTGTTTCTAGTGAAGTAAACATATCCTGTTTTTTCATTGAATACAGCAGGACCATCATTGAATTTTGTTTTAGCTTCAGACTTCATTAGGTTTAATTTCCCGATATCACCTTGTTCATTAATAGAAGCGCGGTAGATGTCATAAAAGAATGTTCCTGTCCATGCTTGCATTCTTTTAGTAGCTTTTGATCTTCTTTTTGAACTTGCAATAAGTACTTCATTTTTATTGATGAAAGAAGTTCCAATTTCAGAACTCGCAGTATTAACATCTTGCAATTTCAAATTGAATTGATTTTTATCTCTTTTTAATTCATCAATTGACGATTTTGCAAATAAATCTGCTGCAATATTATCCATACCATATTGCGATTGGTAGCTAGCTAACAATTCTTCAGAGCCAGTATAGTTTTCAGTTTGACGTTCCAACAATGCCAATCTTAACAATTGATCTTTTTCAATTTTATCATTTTGCTGTAAGTATTTATACCAAGCGATTGCTTTTTCGGTATTTCCAATCTTATCATAACTGGTTGCAATTTTTGATGCTATATCTATTGAGTCTGTTTTTCGCTCAAGAACATCTTCATACGCTTCACTGGCATAATAGTAAGCCTGTTGGTTATACATTTTATCAGCATATTTTAAGCGCCCATTTTGAGCAGTAGAAAGCATAGGCAAAGCTAAAAATGTTACTAAGATTATATATATGAAATTTTTCATTTTTCTAAGTTTATAGTGATTGAATTATATTAGAAATATCTTGGAGTCGCAATTGATCTGTTTTTGAATATCAAGTCATAACTCAACAATAACTCATGTGTTCCGTAATTATGCGTTCTAATTTTTGTTGTTGAATATTCAAAAGCATATCCCACTTTAAATTGGTTTGAGATTTGATATTGAATATAAATAGCTGCACTTTCTAGTAATCTATAATTTGCTCCAATCCAAAACTTGTCATACATAATAAATCCTAAATCAAGGTCCAATGCCAAAGGAGCATTTTCTGTGATTTTTAGCATTGCACTTGGTCTGATTTTCAGCATTCTATTCACATTGATATATCCTCCAATTGTTAAATAATAGTGACGTTGATTAATATATTGAGGGTTTGCAATGTTCCCAATTTCTTTGATATCTGATAAAATCATTGGAATAGCAAAACCTGCAAAAAACTGGTCAGAATGGTAATAGATTCCAGCACCGAAGTTGGGGTCTATTTCATTTTGATAACGCAAATTTAATAAGTCATCACTATCATCTTGTTTGTTTAAAGCAGCAATGTCTCCATTTAATAAATTGATTCCTCCTTTAATTCCAAATGATAATCTACCATTATGATTTTTGAATTTTAAAGTATAGGAGACGTCTGCATTAATCCATGTAGCGTTTGTAGGGCCAACTCGGTCATTTAAAACACTAAGTCCAAGTCCAATGTTGTCATAAGTTAAAGGAGAGTGCAAGCTGAATGATGTACTCATTGGGGCACCTTTAAAACCAGCCCATTGTTGCCTATGCAAAGCAGATATACTCAAAGCGTCTCTACTACCTGCATAAGCGGGATTATAATAAAGCATATTGTCTAAATACTGTGTAAACTGCGCCTCTTGTTGAGAGTAGGAAAAGTTTCCAAACAGCATAAGTGCTAGGATTGCAATTAAAACTTTTGTTGTTTTCATAATTAATTATTTGTTAAGTTTACTTTTGTTAAGTTCGTCAAATATACTGATTATCTTATTAAATATATAAAACTTGTGATTTTTTTATTTGACCATCTTTAATATAATCTTGTATGAATGTATCCATTTTTAATGTATTATTATCTGTATCTGATGAGATTATGTTCTCATTAAATAAAAATTTAGAGCTTAGTGTTATACCAATATTGGTAAAATTATTTATCCCTGAAAAAGGAATTAGTGCAATAGTAAAGTAAGCGTTTTTGTTCATTATGTTAAGTTTATGCTTTAAATAAGTAGTTTTTGTTATTTAAAATAAAGCAGTTTAATGTCAAATACAAATCAAAGTTAATAAAAAAATATTAAGAAATACAATTTATTTTTAAATTTTATTTTTTTGGTAGAGCGAGTAGATGTTCCCAACTTTTAAATTTCTAATAATATAATAAGAGTGTTTAAAATAATACTGTTGGTTTTTTTAGTTATTTAACACTTTTATTTTGTGCTACTTTTTCTTTGTTTTTAATATATGTATATGTAATTGTAGTGCTATTATCAGATGTTGTTTTTTGAAAATTTGAAAAAGTGAAAGGGTTTTCATCTTCTTCTGGCTCTAGTTCATAAGCATATTTCTCAGAAACAGGTCCATGCTTTCTAAAGGCAACCGCAAGTACAAGGCCAATTAATAGTCCTGAAAGGTGTCCTTCCCATGAGATTCGTTCTTCTGTTGGAAAAATCCCCCAAATCATCGACCCATATACAAAAGCAACAATTAATGAAATGGCTTGTAATGGTTTGTACTTTCTGACAAATCCACTGAATAATAAAAAACCGAATAAACCATAAATGATACCTGAAATTCCTATGTGATAAGAATGCGTGTTTTGTGCTAAGTACCACAATAACAATCCGCTTAAAAGCCAAATTAAAATAAAAACCTTTAATGCTATCTCCTTATAAAAATAGATTAGGGTTCCAAGCAGCACAACGATTGGAATGGAGTTGTTTAAAATATGGGAATAGTCTTTTTGACCATGAATTAAAGGCATAAAGATAATCCCTTTAATTCCTTCCACTGTACTTGGTTTTACACCATATTTGTATAAGTCTAAATGTAAACTTTTATCTACTATAAATATCAACCATAAAATAATTAGAAGAAGTACAGGATAAACAATCGCTTCTAATGTTGTATTCTTATTTTTTGGTTTCCATGTCATGATTCTTTATAATAAGTCAAAAACCATTCCTATTATGTTGGTTGCGCCAAATTGGCAGATAGAAAGTTGATTGTGGCTTCAGAATACCTTTGTTTCCTCAATTCTTGAACTTGAATATCACTGTATTGAGGGGGGATATTTGAAAAAATCGACGTGTAAAAATTGTTCCCAATAAATCATTAATTCTTGTTTTTTACATTTCATAGTGATTTTCATTTCATTTTTTATCTTTGCTACTTTTATACAATTATACAAACTGAATAGACTTATGAGAAGAGTTGTTATAACAGGAATGGGGGCATTAACTCCAATAGGGAATAATGTAGAGGATTTTTGGAATAATGCTATCAATGGAGTAAGTGGGGCTGCTCCTATTAAATCCTTTGATGCGAGTAATTTTAAAACCAAGTTTGCTTGTGAGTTAAAAAATTACGATCCTTCTACACACTTTGACAGAAAAGATCAAAAAAAATACGATTTATATGCACAATATGCTTTGGTAACTGTACGAGAAGCATTGGAAAATTCTGGGTTGAACTTAGAACAGATTGATTTAGACCGAATAGGTGTTATTTGGGGTTCAGGAGAAGGCGGAATCCAAACTTTTGAACAACAATTTGCTGAATATAATCAAGGCGATGGAACACCACGATTTAATCCTTATTTCATTCCTAAAATGTTGATTAACATGGCCTCAGGGATTATTTCGATAGAATATGGATTTCGTGGAGTAAATTACACGCCTGTTTCCGCTTGTGCTTCTTCGACAACTGCTATAATTGATGCTTTTAATTATATCCGATGGAATAAAGCAGATATCATCGTTTCAGGTGGTTCCGAGGCAGGTGTTTGTTCTTCAAACATTGGTGGATTTAGTTCCTTGAAGGCTTTGTCTCAAAGGAACGATGATTATAAAACTGCTTCTCGACCTTTCGATGTAGAAAGAGATGGTTTTGTTATGGGTGAAGGTGCGGGTGCTTTAGTCGTTGAAGAGTTGGAACATGCTAAAAGAAGAGGTGCAAACATTTTGGCCGAGATTGTCGGTGGTGGAATGGTAGCAGACGCATATCATTTAACAGGAATTAATCCAGAGGGTGAAGGCGCAGCAAAGGGAATTACACTCGCTATTAAAGAGGCAGGGATTCATCCAGACGAGGTTGATTATATTAACTTACACGCTACTTCAACACCAAACGGAGATGTTTCTGAAATAAAAGCGCTAGATAAGGTATTTAATAAGAGAAGTTCTTTATATGTAAGTGGAACTAAGTCAATGACGGGTCATTTACTCGGGGCAGCTGGTGCGATTGAAGCCATTTTATCTGTAAAATCTATTCAAGAACAAGTTGTTCCTCCAACGATTAATGTTCAAAATTTTGAACCTGAATGTATTGGTTCATATACTTTTCCAACTGAAAAAGCAGAAGCTAAAATCAACTATGTTCTAAGTAATACGTTTGGATTTGCAGGACATATTGCTTCGGTTTTGTTTAAGAAATATGATGGAAATTAATTGTTTACTTGTTTATTCATGGTTTTTCCAATGTTAAAAATTGCGTCTCCTTTGTTGACCAATGGATTTTCGTTTGTATTAAATACAAAGCAATCGTATGGGGCTTTAACTGAGCGTTCAAATTTGCCGTAAGGATCAGAAATTGTCGCTAAAATTGTTCCCTTTTCTACGAATTGTCCGTTCTGTATTTTTAAATTAAACATCCCAGAACGGCTGGCTCTTATCCATTTTGATTTTTCAATGATTAAGCTCTCTGGCGAAGGTTTAGCGTCAAACTTTCGGATACCCAAATGCGTCATTATCCGTTTGATACCTTCTATTGCATTTTTAACAACAAATTCATCGATGTGATTTGATTTTCCACCTTCATAAATGATGTATTTTTTCCCGGTTTTCGTTGCGGCACTCCTTAAGGATTTAGAAATCAAAGTAGAATTAACAATAAACGGAGCTTTGAAAATTTTACATAGTTCAAGTGCCTCTGGATTTCTAAAGTCACATCTTGTTTGAGGATAATTTGTTCGTTGCGCGCCACCTGTATGAAAATCGATAATGATATCAACCAAAGGTGCTATTTCTTTCATAAATGTATATGCAAATTGACTAGCAAGAGAGCCATTTTTTGCTCCAGGAAATACACGATTCAAATCTTTGCCATCTGGGAATTGTCTCGAAAGATTTAGAAAACCAAATACATTAAATACTGGAATACATATTATTGTTCCCTTAACAGGTTTGTGCCAACCATTTTTTATAAATCGCCTGATTATTTCAACACCATTTACTTCATCACCATGCAAGGCAGCTAAAAGCAAGATGACAGGACCTTTTTTCTTGCCGTGGCTAACTATTACAGGAACTTGAATGGGCGTGTTTGTATGAAGTTTAGCCACCTCAAGGGCAAGGCGTTTTGTCGTTCCTGGTGGAATAATGTTTTCTAATAATTCGAATGATTTCTCTTTCTTCATTTATGGTTTATTGATATTTCTTTCGATATATTCAATGATTTTCCCTGCAATATCCACTTTGGTTGCTCTTTCGATTCCCTCTAATCCCGGAGAAGAATTAACTTCTAACACCAAAGGGCCTCTTCTTGATTGAACCATGTCAACTCCTGCAACTCCAAGATTTAATGCTTTTGCAGATTGAATTGCTGTCCATTCCTCTTCCTCTGATAACTTAATAATTCTCGAAGTACCACCTCTGTGTAAATTGGAACGGAATTCTCCTTCTTTTCCTTGTCTTTTCATTGCACCGACTACTTCACCGTCAACAACAAAAGCTCGTATATCGGCACCACCAGATTCCTTGATGAACTCTTGAACAATTACCCTTGCTTTAATTCCATTAAATGCGTCGAGAACAGAGGTTGCAGCTTTTTTTGTTTCAGCCAAGACAACCCCTAATCCTTGCGTTCCTTCTAATACCTTGATAACAACGGGGGCACCACCAACAGAATCTATAATTTCTTCCACATTTCTTGAGAAATTAGTGAATACAGTCTTGGGCAAACCAATTCCAGATTTAGTTAAAAATTGAAGCGACCTTAATTTGTTTCTCGAATCGGATAAACCTGTAGATTTTACAGCAGAAAATACACCCATTTGTTCAAATTGACGAACAACAGCAGTTCCGTAAAAAGTAACAGACGCTCCAATTCGAGGAATAATGGCATCGAATCCTCCTAAATAGTCGTTTTTGTAATACAACCGAGGCAATCCTTTTTCGATGACAATATCGCATCGCAGGTGGTCGATAACTTCAACTTGATGACCTTTACTAATACATGCTTCAACTAGTCGTCTGGTCGAATAAAGATTAGCATCGCGACTTAAAATTCCAATTTTCATTTATTATTTTTGTTTTTTAAAATTATAGGATTCATTTGTCTTTGTAGTATCAATTAAAAATTTATAATTTAAAAATTTTCTTCCAATTAAAACTGGGAAGCGCATCATTTTGCGATTTGATAGTGTGAAATCACATCTATAGATTTTTTCAAATAGCTTGATGTTGCCTTTGACAACAAATCTTTCCTGTACTTCGCCTATCGAACTGCGAACAGCTTTCTTTTTATACTTTTCAAAGGTATGCTTTTCACCTGTATATCCCTTGTGTGTAGGCTCTAAAAAAATGACTTCCAGACCAAAATCAGTTTCAACTATTGAAGAGCAATGAATAGTTGAAGTATATGCTCCTGAATCTATTTTTACCCTTACACCAGTTAAGTTAAATGCAGGTATATCAGCCACATCACTTTTCCCTATAATTTTTTTATTTTTTTTTAAAATTGCCATTAACAGGTTTGATGCTTTTAAAATTTCTACAAATCTAATATAGCTTTCAATTGAAATAAAATAAATCGGTGATAATTTTTAAAAACTCAATGAATATGCAGAAGTTAAGTTGGTTGATTTATTAAATATTTTATTAAATTTACGAATCAATAAAAGAAAAAATGGATATTTGCACACTTTTTAGTTTTAACAGACGTCTATTCTTCTAAATATTATATTTTATGAAAACGTGTATATTAACATTTCTGTTTTTATCAATTAGTTTATTTGCTTTTAACCAACGGGCAAAACATGGAGATTTAACGATTTCGGGTACAAATAACATTGTAAATACATATACTCGAATTGTAGGAGACCATCCCGCAAATTCAACGTCGATAAATGTAGCAAGTAATCAGATGATAGGAGGTGGTTTTTCAAATGCGTTAGAGCCTGGAGACTTAATTCTTTTATATAACATTCAAGGAACAACGGTCAATATATACACTGCGCCAACTGCCGATTGGGGCGGAGATTATACAATTCAAAATGGGGGAGTAGTTGATGTGTCAGAAAGTTTTATCGAATTTGGAGAACTTTATGATTATTGGGTAGTTGGTAAATATGAATTTGCCGAAGTGAAAGAAGTTCAAGGTACGAATACAATTGTTTTAACTTGTCCTACAAAACATGAATACAAAGAAGGAAACGGTCCGTTTAAAGCACAGATTGTACGTGTTCCAAGATATGATAACCTTACCGTTCCTGCAGGTACAAGTATTACGTCTGATGCATGGAATGGTTCAACTGGCGGTATAGTCGCTCTTGAAGTTGATAAAGATTTTGTCCTTAATGGAATAATTCATGCAGACGAAAGAGGATTTCGGGGAGGTGTTGCATCTAACCCCTATGGAGGAATGTACTGGAATATGGGGTCAATTTCTGATACTTCAAGTAGAGGAAAGTTGGGAACGAGTAATCCCGAATTTGGTGGAGGAAAAGGAGAAAGTATTTATGGAGATTTTAATGCTTATGAGAACTTAATGTATTCAAGGTATGGATACGGAGCCATTGCAAACGGCGGTGGTGGCGGTGGATTCCATAATGCTGGTGGTGGCGGTGGGGCCAATGTCGGAGAAGGTAGTTATTATGGTTATGGAGTTGTAGATAGAGGCCCTAGTAATTCATATGACCCTGCATGGACACTAGAAAGTTCAGATTTGATTAATAAACCTTCCGCTGGTGGTGGAAGAGGTGGTTATTCGCACGCTAATGGAGCGGGGGATCCACTTATAGATCCTCCACATAGTACAAGTTGGAGCCTTAGCCCATCTGACGCAGGAGATCATAGAAGAATTGCAGGTGGTGTAGGTGGTCATCCGTTGAGTTATGATGCTGAAAGATTCTTTCTCGGTGGTGGTGGTGGTGGTGGACATCAAAATGATGGACATGGAACTGCTGGCGGTGCTGGTGGCGGAGCAGTTTTATTGAATTTGTATGGAAATATTTCTGGGACTGGTACAGTTTCGGCAAATGGTCAAGATGCTGCAAGTACAGAAGGGGGAAGTCCACCTTTTTCAGGGATAACAGGAGGAGATGGAGCTGGAGGCGGTGGCGGTGGCGGTACTGTTTTGATTTTTAATATAGAGACCATCCCAAATTCAATCAATCTTGAAGCAATAGGTGGAAAAGGTGGGGATGAAGTGTTGAAAAGAGGACTTGTATACTCAAAAGTAGAAGCGAATGGACCTGGTGGAGGAGGAGCAGGAGGTTTAATTGCATATTCAAACGGTACTCCTACAGAAAATGTATCTGGAGGTAAATCTGGAACGACTTCAGCATCTGGTGGATCGGGTAATGGAGACATCATGGCTGCTTTCCCAGTAAATGGTGCAACTGATGGTGCTTCTGGATTGATTAAAAGCACACAGTTCTTTGATTTAATTGTTCAAAATGATACAATTTGTTCTGGAGAATCAATCTCAATCAATGTAAATGTGGTAGGAAATATGACACCATCTTCAATCAATTGGCATCAAACGTATTTTACTGATGTAGTTAATTTTACTGGAAATCCATATAATTTAACGAACCTTACCTCGACAACAACCCTTTTTGTCGGTTCTTGTGATGGATCTTTTAGGAAAGAAGTTGAAATTTTTGTATCTCCAGAAATAACTATATCACAAAATCCCACCATTGTAGATGTTGATTGTGATGGGAATAATGGTTCCATTACAGGTATTACTGTATCAGGAGGAACAGGAAATTATATATTTGAATGGAATGGGACAATAACTCCAACTGCTGATTTAACAAACGCACCTGCAGGAATCTATGTTTTAACAGTGACAGATGATGCAGGTTGCTCAGAGACTTCAATTCCATTTGAAATTGAACAGCAAGGAGGATTGGTTATTGATGTTTCTGCTATTACTGTCACACCAGAGTCGTGTGCAGGTGGTGATGGTGAAATTACTGGCATTACTGTAACTGGTGGTGTTACCCCATACACATTTGAATGGGATGGGGATCCTTTAAATAATCAGATTGATTTTATCGGAACAGCTGGGAATCACACTTTAGTTGTAACAGATATGAATGGTTGCTCTGTAACAACAAGCCCTATAAATATTGCGAGTTCATCTTCAATTGTTGTTGATGAAACAAATATCGTCATAGTAAATGAAACATGTAATACACAAGGTAGCATCACAGGACTAGTGGCTTCTGGTGGTACAGGAACGCTCTCTTTTTCATGGACAAATGGAGGCGGAACGAATATTGATATAAACAGCGCTCCTGCAGGATTTTATTCACTTACTGTTTCAGATAATTTAGGTTGTGTTACAACTGTTGGCCCTTATGAAATTCAATCTGCTCAAACCCTTCAACTTGATGAAACTAGCGTTGTTGTTAATCACCAAACATGTAACGGAGAAGGAAGTATTACAGGTATTTCAGTTTTAACAGGAGCAATGCCTTATTCCTTCGAGTGGAATGGCTTACCTTCGGGAAGTATTGACTTGATGAATGCAGCGCCAGGCTCTTATACTTTGCAGGTTACAGACGCTAATTCTTGCGTTGTTTTATCAGCTACCTATCAAATCAACGCATACGACCCCATTAATATTGATTTGAATCCAATGACAGTGACTGATGAATCTTGTAATGGTACTTTAGGTTCTATTTCTGGAATTGTTGTTACAGGTGGAGAAGGAAGTTTAAATTACCTTTGGTCGAACGGAGAAACTACGCTTGACATCAGTAACATAACTGCTGGAAATTATACGTTAACCGTAACAGATGATTTGGGTTGTTTTGTGGTATCTTCTACAATTAGTGTAGCACAAGATGGTGCACCAATCATTGATGATGCGAATGTTGTGATTGTGAATGCTACTTGTGGAAATAATAACGGAAGCATCAGTGGATTATCTGCTTCTGGCGGAACACTTCCTTATTTAATAAGTTGGGATAATACGACGGATAACACTTTAGATATTGACAATTTATCTGCAGGAACTTATACGTTAATCATTACAGATGATTTAGGTTGCACTGCATCATCAAGTTTTGTTGTTCAGGGAGATCCTGCAATATCTTTAAACGAAAACAATGTTGTAGTTGTCAACGAAGGTTGTGATGGTACAGAAGGGAGTATTACTGGACTTACAGTGAGTGGAGGTACAGCACCATTTATTTATGAATGGAATGGTAATAATACAGGTTCAGTAGATTTTCCTATTGCAGTTGCAGGGAATTATGTGCTTACTGTTACAGATGTGAATGGTTGTTCGGTAACCTCTGGAATATATACAGTAGGAAGTTCAATTAACCCAACAGTTGATATCACAACACCTTCTCAGGAAATACTTTCTGGACAAAGCATTGAGATAGAAACTCTAATAACACCTTCGGGAATGGATATTACATGGACTCCAGCTGATGATTTAAGTTGTGTTACATGTGAGAATCCTATTGCGTCTCCATCCACAACAACCATGTATTATATAGAAGTTATTTCACCAGATGGATGTGTTTCCATAGACTCTATTCTCATTGAGGTCAACATGGATTGTGATGTCGTTGCTTTTCCAACGGTTTTTACACCAAATGGTGATGGATTAAATGATGTTTTCTGTGTTCTAGGAACCTGTGTTCAATCGATGGAATTAAGTATATATAACCGATGGGGAGAAATTATTTTTAAATCCAATGATATGAATGATTGTTGGGATGGAACTTATCAAGGTTTACCAGTAAATACTGGGGATTATGTATATCAATTTGATGGCGTTCTGATTGACGGAACCCCTATGCAAAAATCAGGCAATATAAATTTATTGAGATAAAAAGCATCTATTTAGGTTATTTGCACGTCATTTTAAATAGTATATATCAACCCATAATACTATTTAACAATGAATGCAGAATTAAAGATACATAGTGATTGGGATACTGTCTTCCAGAAGATAAGGAATAAGAATGCTAATAAGGATACAACATTCTTGTTGACACATTTTGGGGAGATAAACTATGATTTTATTATTGGGTTATCTGAAAGCATAGAAGATAAATTGGTTAGCATAGATTCTACAAAAGGTTTAGTTAGGAGAATATTTTCTGTTCTCATTGAAGGGATTGGTTTAGCAAGTATTATCCCAAAAGGGGTGTCTAATGGAGAAAACGTAAATCTGGGACATATAATTTTAAAAGAGGAAGAACGCAACCTTTTTTTGTCAATAGGAAATACAATCGAAAAAAGTCTGCTCTATTCATCTCTTAGACAAATTGAAGAAATTAACTCACTTTCACCCATGGAGTTAAGAGAACTTTATCACCATAACCTTTGTAGAAACTTAGTAAATCAAAAGGAAGAAGTAGGAATGTGTTATATAGTAATGGCAATGAAATCCTCTTCAAAGTTAAATTATCATATTTATGATACACCATCGTCATTAAAAAATGCCTATTTGGAATTAAATATGTCTTTATCTGATAATCACAATATTATTTAACTTTCCTTTCAATAGGATATAAAAATATAACCCAATCAATCATAATTTCATATTTTAGCTGAAAATTTAAAAGCAATGCAGTTAATTACGAAAATGATTGTTATGACCAAGGATATTGGTATTCATGGAAATCTATTTGGTGGAATTTTGATGTCGTGGATTGATGAAGCTGGAGGGTCTTTCGCAACTGAATTTTGTCGTACACCACAGATGGTAACGCTTAAAGTAGGAGAGTTGTTGTTTAAAAAGCCATTGCGACCAGGTAATCATGTTCGTATCTATGGAGAGGTTGAACATCTAGGGACGACATCCTTGACCATTAATATTGAAGCACGTCGATTAAATTTGTATAATGGTGAAGAAACTGTGGTTTGTACAACTTCAATCACTTATGTTCGGATAGATGAAGAAGGAAGTGCTATTCCTATTAGTCAGGCCGTTCGCAATGAATACCTAAACGAAATATCTAATAAATCTACTAAGTAAACTTGCGTTAAGACAGCATTTTAGTTTTTAGCATTTTGTCTCCTTTTCAATTCTTTTGAAATTAGGTTCAATTCTCTTCCAGTTTGTCCTGCTACTGACGTATTTTCTTCCGCACGTCTTAAAAGATAAGGCGTAACTTCTTTTACAGGACCATATGGAACATATTTTGCTACATTATATCCGTGATGAGCTAAATTGAATGAAATATGGTCTGACATTCCTAATAATTGAGCAAAATAAATACGCGAATCATTTTTGTCGAGGTTGTATTTTTCAATCAAATCTACGAGCAGTTGAGAACTTTCCTCATTATGTGTACCACAACAAATTGAAGTTATTTCAATCTCTTGAATCATGAGTTCAACTGCCGAGTTAAAAGCTGCGTCCGTTTCGGATTTATTGGGATAAATGGGAGAAGGATAGCCTTCTTTATGCGCTCTTTCTCGTTCAATCTCCATGTATGCACCCCGAACAAGTTTTGCTCCATAAAAATAACCGCCTTGCTTGGCATTTTCAATACTCTTTTTGAGATAAGACAACCTATCGTGTCGATACATTTGATAAGTATTGTAAATAATACATTTTTCTTTGTTGTATTTTGCCATCATAGACTCTACAATTCTATCAATCGTGTCTTGTATCCAAGAATGTTCTGCGTCGATAAAGATAGGTACATTATGCGCATGTGCAAAGCTGCATATCTCATCAATTCTTGTTATTGTTCTTGAAAATTCAGCTTTTTCAGCATCTGTGGGTACAGCTTTTGGGTCATTAAATACAGCCAATAAGTCAAATCTAGCAACTCCCGTAGGTTTAAAAACCCCAAAAGGTATCGCAAGATTATCTTTTGCCTTTATAATTGTTGCTTTTATTTCTTCCTTTGTGGTGTCAAAATCTTCTTCTTCATTTTGGCCTTCTATCGAATAGTCAAGAATCGTACCGACTCCATATTTGAACAAAGCGTTAATTGTGCCATCACATTCATTCATAGATTCGCCACCTACAAATTGTTTAAAGACAGTTCTTTTGATGATACCTGTAATTGGCAAACGCAATTTCAAAGCAATTGGAACGATTTTTTGACCAATTTTAACTAAACCTCTTTTCCCAACTAATTGAAAAAGTTTTTTTGCTCTTTTTAAATCTTTATCCGATTTATATTGAAAGGCAATCTCAGTATTGTTGAAAGAAATCATAATTTTCAATTATTTATAGTAATTTCTTGCCAATGTTACGAATTTTTATTTTACGTTCGTAAATTGTAAAAAAGATATTGTGATCTTATGAGAAATATCACAAATTTATAAAATATGATTCAAAAAATTAATTCAGTTATAAGCAATGTTGAAGTAGGGGAACTACAAGATTCCACCTTAACCTCATTGTTGAGTAAAAAGTATCATCAGAACAAGAAAATTATTTTGTTAGATAAAAATACAAAAGAATTTTGTTTGCCTGTTCTACTTCAATCAATACCAGAATTAATTAATGCCCATCAGATTGTTATTGAATCTGGAGAAGTAAACAAAAAAATTGAGACTTGTTCCAAAGTTTGGAAGCAATTGATTGATTTAAAAATCAATAGACATGATTTAATCATCAATCTTGGTGGCGGAGTAATTACAGATTTAGGCGGATTTATCGCTACGTTATACAAAAGAGGAATGGATTTTATCAATATCCCTACAACACTTTTGGGAATGGTTGATGCTTCTGTTGGAGGAAAAACAGGTGTGAACTTTGGCGAAAACAAAAATCAAATTGGTGTTTTTTCATTGCCTCAATTGACAGTTTGTGATATTCGATTTCTAAAAACATTGCCCAAAAATCAATTGTTGTCAGGAAAGGCAGAGATACTGAAACATGGTTTAATTGACGATAAAGATTTTTTCCAATATTTTAAGGAAAACTTTAATAAAGGTATAAGTAAAGAAAATTTGTTCAAAGCGATTCAGATTAAAACCAATATCGTTGATAAAGATTTTAAAGAATCAGGCGACAGAAAAAAAATGAATTTTGGTCATACCGTAGGTCATGCCATAGAAGCTTATTTGATGACACAAAACAACCCTGTTGAACACGGCGTTTGCATTGCTTGGGGAATGCTTGTAGAATCTTATTTGTCATCACTTATTTTAGGATTATCTGAGCAAGAATTTCAAGAGATCGAGTTGTTAGTTAAAGAGCAGTATCCTCGCTTAGAACTTTCGTCAAAAGATTTCGATGCAATTATTAGGTTAATGCATAATGATAAAAAGAATCAAAGTGAAAAATTAAACTTCACGCTTTTATCGAGTATTGGTACATCTTCTGTTAATTATAACTTAGAAGATGAGCTTGTCTATAAGGCGTTGAGTATATTTTGGGATTAATTCACAATTATTTTTTTTGATATAATGCCTAAACTTGTTGTAATTTCAATAACATAAGTTCCAGATTGTATCAACGAAACATCAATTGATGTAATTGATTGTGAAAAATCATCATTGGCTTGAATGACTCTTCCTGTAAAATCAATAATTTTATAAGATTCTATGGTTGCCTTATCACTTTTAATAGAAAGAACTTCACTTGAAGGATTAGGAGAAACAGTCACAGATTTATCGAGTAATTCTTCTTTTACATTCAAAAAACAGCCTTCAGGTATGTACGTCATCGTATTGAAATCAATATAACAAGCATATTCAGGATGGTCAACAAAAGGATTCCTATTTCCTTGTAAAGTTTGAATGTAGTCGTTTCTAGCGCGTTCAACTGGACTTGGAGGGTCCTCAAAATGCCATTTTTTTAACAATGCTTCGTCTTGACCATAAGTAATTGTGTAAGAAATATAGGATGGAATGCTCCAGTTTAAGCCATTTTCTCCGTTGTATCGTATAGACATGTACATTAAAGCACGAGCAGCATCTCCTTTTTGTTCGTCTCTCGGTTCGTACACAATTTTTCCTTTGGCATTTCTTCCTAGGATACCTTCGCCGTAGATTACAAGCGTATCACTCACAACGTCGCCAAAAGGATAGTTGGAACGAATGGAATTGGCACTGTTTTGATGAAGTGGAAAGAGATTGTGATAATCTGAGTAATAGTTTGCCCCTGTACTATTGTCTGGGAACCAAGAATGCGGAAAAGTATGTTCTCTTGAAAAACCGATAGTATTAAATTCAAAAGGTGGTGTATAAATATAGTTTATCCCTGTGTATAAGCAAGTTAAGACCTTTTGATTATTTAATGTATCCCTCTCATAAAAGTCTCGAACCATCTTTGTTTTATAGGTATTATAAGAATGTTGTGTATGAGGAGAAATAACGTTATGCAATGCAGTCATGAAATTAGCAGAGGCAATATTGACAGTAGCATAATAATTAGGTAGATACATACTGTCGGGAGTTAAAACACTTCCTGTTAATGGAGAACCAACATCATAGACTCTTGAAGTGCCATTGCCATTGTAGGCAAAAATCGAATAGTGAAATTCTGTGCTAGCAATGATATTTCTTGGAGAAAAACTAGTTGAAGACGACGATTGAACAACTTTGGAGTTGCCAATAGGATCCCCTGCAGAATAAACTGTTCCATCTTCAGGTATGTCAACGGCATTGACATCAGCTAAGGAAAGTACAAGATAACCATCTGCACTTGACCCTGTGAAACTTGCGTCAAAATTATAACTTTTAACGTTAGAAAATATTAAGTTTGTTGGGTTTTGACTGTATAAGTCAGAATTATTTATAAGGATATTTCCAAAACAAAAGAGAAGTATAAATTTTATTTTCATTTAATTTAATTATTAATGCGAAATTACATATTTAAACCCTAATATGATAAAAAATGTTATGATTTATAGGAATCATTGTTTGTCTCGTTGAATTATATTATTTTCGTGAACAAATAATCATTTGCAATTGTATTTAAAGAGTTTACAAATAATGAAAAATATATTTTTTTCTTTTAACTTGCTTTTTATAAGTTTTATAGGAATAGCACAATCTTACAATCATTCAGAAATTGGAATTGAAATTCAAGCAGCATCATTTTCTACGCATGGGGGAACGGTAGGTGGAGCAGTAAAGTATGCCTATGTTTTAGGAGATGATTTTGCTTTTGGACCGAGTGTAAGAATGCAGTATATCTGGAGTAAAAATACATATACAGGTTTTAAAGGAAATCGCTTTGTGTGGGGCGGAGGAGCTTTTGCACATTATCGATTCCTAGAATGGTTTTTTATAGGTGCCGAAGCAGAATATCTTAAAAACCCTTATTATTTTTACACAACCTCTTACGAAGAAAAACCTTGGAAAATGACAGCTTTTGTAGGCGGTGGAATTTCAAAAGCATGGGGTAGATTTCGTTTAAATGCTGCGATTTATTATGATTTGGTAGATGGGTTAAGACCAATAAATACACCATCTCAATCACCACTTCGAGGTGATTATTTCCTGAAAATTTCTAATCCACAAAACCCTAATTACGGCAAAATGATTCCTTTAATTTATAGACTTGCTTTTTTTATTAATCTAAGCGACCCTAATAAAAGTAGTAAAGTAAGCGATTTTGATTATTAATGTATAAGAAAAGAATTGAATTTATTGAAGGGGACTTCTATAAAACAAAAGAAGGATACATCGTCCTCACTGAACAATTCCTTTTAAGAAGAGGATATTGTTGTAAAAGTGGTTGCAGACATTGTCCGTACGGGTATGACCCAAAAACTGATCAGATAAAAAAGTCTAAGAAAAAATAAAAAAGATTATTTTAGTTATTTACCCTTATTGTAATCTGCTAAAAACTGCTTCAATCCAATATCTGTTAAAGGATGTTGAGCAAGTTGTAGAATAGATTTTAAAGGTGAAGTAACTACATCTGCCCCAATTTCAGCACATTCAATAATATGCATTGGATGTCGTATAGATGCCGCTAAAATCTCTGTTTTAAATCCATAGTTATCATAAATACTCCTTATTTGAGCAATTAGAGCCAAACCATCGGCAGAAATATCATCCAATCTTCCTAAAAATGGAGAAACATAAGTCGCACCTGCTTTCGCTGCAAGTAAAGCCTGCCCCGCAGAAAATACAAGCGTACAGTTTGTTTTTATCTTCCTTTCAGATAGCCATTTTATTGCTCTAATGCCTTCTGTTGTCATGGGGATTTTGACAACAATACTGTTGTGCAGATCAGAAAGCTCTTGCCCTTCCTTAATCATTCCTTCGAAATCTGTAGAAATTACCTCAGCACTGACGTGTCCATTGACAATTTTACATATATCTACATAATGCTTTTTAATTTTGTCATGACCAGTAATATTTTCTTTTGCCATTAATGAAGGATTGGTTGTTACGCCATCGAGTATTCCTAGATTATTTGCTTCATTAATGTCATCGATGTTTGCTGTATCTATAAAAAATTTCATGTTTATTATTTTTTTATAAATATAATAAATTGTTTTTTATTAATACTAGGGTAGCGTATGTGAAAAATAATATTCTAAAAAAAATTGATAATATTAATTAAAAATATATATATTTGACGTAATTAAATATTTATTAACAATTTAAAACTATTTTTAATTATGAAAAAAGTAATGTTATTGGTAGTTCTTTTCGGAGGATTAGCGTTGGTTTCTTGTAAAAAAGAATACACTTGCACTTTTGCAAATGGGGCAACAACTACAATGAATGATAAAGATCATTCTCAAGCTGAAATTGATGCTCTTAAGGCATCTTGTGATCTTTTAGATGGTACATGGAGCGAGTAATCCCATTAAAAACTACTTAATTTTAAGGAGACTGTCAAATTAAGACGGTCTTTTTTTTGCTAAAATTGTTAAGAATTAATAGGTGTAAACTTCTTACCGCTCAGTAATTCTTTTATTTGTTTGTTGTAGCTCACATTTGAAAGTGTAAATAGAACTCCTTATATGTCCTGGTCAAATAAAGTTGAAACTCCAGAAGCCCTTCACCTTTTGTGTTTAACGACTTCCTTCTATTAAAAATAATTCTTGCTTTCATTGGTATCACATTTTGGTATCACATTGGTATCACATTTTCAATTAACCAAATGAAACCATGAAAAACCAAAATTACCTAACCAAAGCAAAGAACGCCTACTGTGCGTAGGGTTTGGACACTTACCGCAACTTGTGGTAAGTTGCGGTAAAGTCCTTGTAGTGACCCCGTCAGGATTCTAACCTGAAACCTCTACAGCCGTAATGTAGTGCTCTATACAGTTGAGCTACGGAGCCATTTGTTTACCCGATTTTATTTGGGCGATTGCAAAAATAAGTAATTATTTATTAATATCAAGCTACAAGCAGAAAATAGTTGTAATTATTCTCTTTTATTGTACTTCAGCGGTAATTCCTTTATCGTGTAAAGACGTACACATTTCGGCAAGTTTGTCGTATTCACCTGTTTTAACCTGACATTTTCCAGTATAATGAATCAACATTGTGCATTGTTCCGCTTGAATTGGATTGTGTTTACACACTTTGATTAATGACTCAATTACATGATCAAACGTGTTTATATCATCATTAAAAACGACCAAACTACGCTCTTCCACCACCTGTTCTAATACTTCATCTTCAAATAACGTTTCAGTATTCATTGTCATTTCTTTGTATTTCTACTGCAAAGATAGGACATTTAGTTGGATTCAAAAAATAAAATATATATTTATAAAAGTTTGTCTATCCGTAAAAATACATCCCAGTATTTTTCTTTTGTCATTTCCTCCCAATGAATATCGTTATATCGATACTGAAAGGTTTGGATTTGACAGATAACAATTAAAATTATAGATAAAGTGTAAAAGATGCTTCGTAGCCAGGCTTTTTTTACTCCTTCCAACACCATTGCAAATAGTATCATAAAAAATGGTATAAACTCAATGTAAACCCTTGAGGAAAAACTGCCTCCATACCACCAATTCCACCACGAAGAAAGTATGTAAGTGACAATGATAAAAAATCCAATCCAACTCCAAAATTGGAACTTTGATTTCTTGTATAAAGAGTATGAACCAAATAAAGAGATAAATAGGAGGGGTGTATATAAAAATAGTCCTTTCTTATAACTAAAAAGTATATCGAAAAAATGTGGCTCTAAAAAGTTGAATCCTTCTTCCCCGTATGAATACACAATAAAACTTCCTGTTGAAATTTTATAAATTATGAATTGAATTGAAACGATTAAAGTAGCTAAAAAAACACCCAATAATGTATGTTTCCAATATGTTGTAAGTGTTTTGGCCCCTTTCTTTAATGCCTGGTAATTGCCAGCTAAAAGTGGGAGAGAAAGAACAATCATTATGTTTAATGGTCGAATTAAGATAATAACACCTAAAATTAATGCCAGAATAACAATGTATTTTGCTTTGAAATGTTTGAAATACTGTAGGCAAAAATATATAAACATGGAGAAGAATGCAAAAGAGAAGACGTGCGACATGCCTCCTTCTACGACAGTATAATAAAAAAGATGTGTTCCAAAAACTGTCGCAATTAGCGTAAAGGCCCGAACGGAGTCCTTTTCTACAAATTGTTTTAAAATCTTGTTGAGAAAAATTAATCCGATAAACAAGTAGAATAATGCAGCAATGTTAATGGAGATAGCATAAAGTTTAGAATATCCATCAATTTCGTATCCAAAGGCATGACTTAATCCGTGCGCAGTGAGAAAGAAAGGCAACTGACAAAGTGCAGTTCCTGCGTAATACTTATTTATAATAGCTCCTTCATAACCACGATAATCATAATATAAATGTTCATTATAATATTTTTCCTTCTCTATTTCATCGAAAAATCCAAAATTCAAATCGTTGTAAATAAATATAGCTGGAAGATAAGCATAATAGCCTTTTGCATCACTTTTTGCAATGGTTTTCCACCGATCACTTCCCCAATTCAGATTAGATGAGACAAGAATCAACACCAATAAAATGAATGCGATTGCTTTTTGAGATATGTTCTTTGAAAAATAACTATTCATCGTTTTATTATTGATTTTGCCATACTTTTAGATAGTCTTTTCCTATGTTTTTATCATATAATAACTTCCCTTTTATTGTAGGAGCCTTGAGTCCTTTTTTAAATGTGGATTGACCAATTAATTGATAAGCTTCATCCCATAGATTTTCTTCAATAAAGCGTCTTGTTGTTTCTGCACCTCCTTCGATAAAAACGGAAAGAAACTTTTTTTCGTATAGCACAGAAAGTATATTTTGAACATTTACCTCTGTTAAAGAAATAACTTCTACCGAAGGTGATAGGTTGGGAATATTCTTTTTAGTTGTAATGATGGTTGTAGGGTTTCCATCAGTAAAAACGGTTGAACTTGGATTTACGTTTCCATTTGAATCAATAATAAAACGATGTGGAGATTTCCCCTCGACTTCTCGAACAGTAAGCTGTGGATTGTCATTGTTAACAGTTTTCCACCCGACTAAAATCGCTTGTTCTTTGCTCCTCCATTGATGTACGTATAATTTTGTTTTCGGTTGTGTAATCCAATTGACTCCTTTTTCTCGCTCTTCAACGAAACGATCCATAAAACCGTCTTGCGTTTCTGCCCATTTTAGAACAACAAAAGGTCTTTTCTTCTCGTGAAAAGTAAAAAAACGTCGATTTAAGAATCGCGCCTCATCTTCTAAAAGTCCTACTTCAACTTGCAACCCATTTTTTTTTATCCTTTCGATTCCTTTTCCAGAAACCTTTGAATTTGTATCTAAACAAGCAATAACCACACGTTTGAATTGATGTTTTATAATTAAATCAGCGCATGGTGGTGTTTTTCCATGGTGTGAACATGGCTCAAGGGTAACGTAAATTGTCGAATCTTTTAAAATTGACTGATTTTTTACAGCATTGATGGCATTCACCTCTGCATGAGCTTTTCCATATTTTTGATGATATCCTTCTCCAATGATTTTATCATTATAAACAATAACAGCTCCAACCAATGGATTTGGAGAAGCATTGACACCTGCTAAAGTCGCCAACTGCAAAGCTCTTTGCATAAATTGTATGTCATTGTTTTTATTCATTGTGTTTGGTGTTTAATCACTTTCCAATTAAAGGTACTATTCAAACCTCATTGCTTTCACAGGCGAAATTTTTGTAACTACCCACGAAGGAATTATCAATGCAGCTGTACACAAAAATAACGTTCCAACATTCAGTAATATCAAGTGTAATAGATTTAATTCAATTGGGACAGCATCCAAATAATAAACCTCAGAATTTAGTGGAATAATGGTAAAATATTGTTGCAACAAACAAAAACCAATCCCGATGATATTCCCAATCAACATTCCTCTTAAAACAATAAAGACTGCTTGGTAAAGGAAAATCTTTCTAATATCCCAGTTCATTGTTCCCAATGCTTTTAATAATCCAATCAGTGGAGTTTTTGTAAGAATTAATACCAGTAATCCAGAGCTCATATTAATTGTTCCGATAAGAAGCATCAAAACAAGGATAATAATGACATTCAAATCTAAAAAATCCAGCCACAAAAATATATCTTGTTGGTCTTCTTCAATCGTTTTCACGAAATAATCGTGACCGTCATTTTCGGTTTGATAGTAAATCGTTTGTTTAATATTGGAGGCTATATTACTTAATTCATTAAAATCGTTCACTTCTACTTCGTATCCACCAATATAATTTTCAAAACTTCCTTTTCCATCAACGTATTCAAATGTTACAGTTTTTCCACCCAAAATATCAATAGAAAACTTCATCCCTTTATCATCTAAATAGTTTCTTTGAATTTCTCCTATTTCCAATGCTGTTGGGAAACAAGGCAAGTATGGATTTCCATGTACAGAAATATGTAAATAGGCAGTATCAGGAATGGAATTAATCTCTCCGAACCCATCAACAAAGGTTATGTAGTCTGATGTAATCACTTGAAAAGTAGTATCTTTCGTTGGGCAAAATGTAAAGCCGATTGTTTTCTCATATCCTTCTCCCCAGTTGTGTCTATAATTTCCGTTTCCTCCTGTAGCATTGGCATAAATAATAAATTCTCCTCGTTGATTTATGGTATCTGCAACACGAATGGCTGCTTGTATTCCCCAATCGTTTAGTTTTTGAACATTTCGGATATCCCCAACAATAATTTGTTCATCAAACTCTTGTAAACCTGTTTTAAAAATCCCTGCTATTTTATATTTTAACTTTACTGGAGCTTGTTTAACGAAAAATATGTTTACGTAATTATCTATTTCTAATCCCAAATTTCTAGCAATATATGAGGAAATAAGAATTTCTTCTGTAGGAGTTGAGTCGCTAGTGTTTGGAACTTTACCTTCTATTAAATTCGATTGAAAGAAACTCCAATCATATTTTTTTCCAACCCCTTTTAGAATAATACCGTGTATTTCTTGCTGAACTTGGAATGTGTCAACTCCATGAATGGTATAAAATGAAGTATCGGGTTCAGATTGCAATAATGCAGGTTTATAGGCAAATGGTTGAATCCCTTTTACGCCGTTTATATTTTGGATTACTTTTTGTAATGAATCGTTAAAAATGATAGGAGCCGACTCGAAAGTAGAGATTTCTCCAGCTTTGGTAATTGTGGCGTGGGATCCAAAACCAATGACTTTATCTTTTACTTCCTGTTGAAATCCTGTAACGACAGCAAGCGTAATAATGTTTATCGCCATAGCCAAAATTATGCTTAATCTAGCAAAACGAATGATAGGTTGAGAAACTTTTTTATCTTCGCTTTTACCTTGATGTATTTTCTTGGCTATGTAATATGTTATATTCAAAATTTAAAATTGTAAAGCTAATGTTTTCAACGCATTTATTACTTAAAAGTATTTTAATATTTATCTTGGCTTCTTGTCAACAAAATTTACCAGCGCAAATATCATCGAGCGAAACTACTGAAAAAAATGAGAAAATCATTGAAAAATCACTCAAAGTTGGTGCAGAGCGTATTGATGATATTATCGAAATTATAGGAAAGCACCACATAGCTATTATCGCTAATCAAACAAGTAAGATTGGAAATACACATCTCGTAGATACATTTTTGGCTAATAATGTAAATATTGTCAAGGTCTTTTCTCCGGAACATGGTTTTCGCGGAGATGCTGATGCTGGCGAATCTGTGAAATCACATACAGATTCAAAAACGGGATTACCTGTCGTTTCGCTATATGGTGACAATAAAAAACCAACCAATAAGCAATTGGAAGGAATTGATTTTTTGATTTTTGATTTACAAGATGTCGGTGCTCGATTCTATACCTATATCTCAACAATGTATTATGCAATGGAAGCAGCTGCTGAAAATGGAATTCCTTTTATAGTTTTAGATAGACCAAATCCAACAGGAAGTTTTGTTGATGGTCCAATTCGTAAATCAGGATTTGAATCGTTTGTAGGAGTTAATCCAATTCCTGTAATTCATGGAATGACCGTTGGAGAGTTGGCACAAATGATAAATGGCGAGAAATGGCTGAAAGATGAACTTCAATGTGATTTAACTGTTATTTCTTGTCTAAATTACGATAAAAATCAACCGTATTCCTTACCAGTTTCCCCTTCTCCAAATTTACGAAGTGATGCTGCTATTCAATTATATCCAAGCCTATGCCTTTTTGAAGGTACGGTTGTGAGCATTGGTCGTGGAACAGAAACACCTTTTGAGGTTTTTGGGCATCCTTCTTTTCAAAATGTAGATGATTTTATTTTTGAATTTACTCCAGTTTCAAGTTTTGGAGCGAAAAATCCAAAGCTAATAAACCAAAAATGCTATGGAAAAAATTTAAAAGATTTTTATAATGGAGAATTGGCAAGCCAATTAGAAATTGGTTGGTTGATAGAAGCATACAAGGCATACGGTTCAAAAAAATCTTTCTTTGATAGACCAAGGTTTTTTGATTTATTAGCAGGAACAGATGAGTTGCGAAAACAAATTATCGCAGGTAAATCAGAGCAAGAAATACGAGACTCATGGAAAAAGAGTTGAATGCTTTTAAAGAATTACGAAAAAAATACGTAATTTACGAGTCTAATTAAATTCAAATTGTTATGAGAATTATTTCTTTAATTTCAATCCTTGTACTGTTTTTTATGACTTCATGTAAAAAAGATTGGATTTGTCAATGCGAGCCTACTGGCGATAATCCAAATTATTTGGAAGTTACGCATATACACATTGAAGATATGAATCAATCCAATGCAAAGAGTGAGTGTAAAGCCAATGAGACAAAAGGATTTCAATGTGACTTGAGATAATTTTTTTAAAAAGTACTCGATAAAATCAATGTTATCATTATATTCGCACCGTCAAAAAGATAAGATTTATCACTTTTTAAGCAACGAAATTTTCCCTTATCTGAAGGTATCATACTTAATGAAATGAGTGAATTTCAAAAAAACAACTACTATTTAGGTTGTGATTAATAAATGATAATTCTATATTTGCGGGCTATTAAATAATTAACGATACTTTAAAATATGCGTAACAAAGGATTTTTCTGGTTTATAACCATTTTACTTCTAATTGTAAGTATTTATCAAATTTCTTTTTCATTTGTAAGTACAAGTATTGAGAGAAAAGCAGAATTAGAGGCAGAAGAAAGCGTTCACGCTCTAATGGCTACTGTTGTTCAAGGAGATTCAGCTGAGTTGCCAAATGGTACTTGGGTGAACTTCGAAACTGACAATGAGGCATTTGACTTAGCTAAGTCGGCTTTTCTTAACGAAATACTTAAAGAGAAAAACAAAGAAAAAGTTTATTTAGGTAAAACTTTCTCGGAAGTTAAAGAACAAAGTGTTGCCTTGGGTCTTGATCTTGAAGGTGGAATGTCTGTAACTCTCGAAATCTCAATGCCAGATTTGGTTAAATCAAAAGCACTTAACCCAAGAGATTTACATTTTGCAAAACCTTATGATTTAGCTTTAGAGGAATATAATACACAAGGAGGAAAATTTGTAGATATTTTCGTGAGAAAACATACTGAACTATACCCAGACAGAGGGTTAATTCGTGAGTTTTCAACAGATGAGGTAATTTCAGAGGTTGGGAACAGAGCTTCTAATAATGATGTTGCAGCTTATTTAAGTAAGTTAGCCGATGGAGCTCTAGATGGTGTTGAAACTATTATGGAGAACCGTATCAACCAATTTGGAGTCGCACAACCTAACATTACAAAAGATGTTTCAACAAATAGAATTTATATCGAATTGCCAGGTGTAAAAGACCAAGCTACTGTAAAGCAACGTTTACAAAGTACAGCGAATCTTGAATTTTATTTGACTTTTAAAAGTCAAGAACTTGGAGGTTTTTTAAATGATTTGTTAATTGAATCTTCTAGTCTTGATGGTCAAGATAACTCAGATGATTTGTTTAACGATGATGAAGAAGACCTTTTTGGCGATGATGCTTCAACAGATTCTACAAGCGTTGCTAACGAAGTAGCTGATTCAACACTCGTTCAAAAAGAAGAGGTTACTGAAGAAGAGAAAGAAGAAGAATTTCAATTAACTTCTCTGGGGCAAATGCTTCAAGTAAACCTTGATCAGCAAGGTAGATTCGTAAACAGCCCACAACTTGGTTTTGCTAAATCCCAAGATACAGCCAAAATTAATGTAATCTTAAATGATAAGGCTGAAGAATTAATGATGGACAATATTCGTTTCGTTTGGGGAGCACACGAAGAAAAGTTAGGAGCAGATACCAAAGAATCATTTTACACTTTATATGCTTTAAAAATTCCAGATGACCAAAGAGCAAGAGTTGGTGGAACAGATATTAAAGAAGCAAGGGTTTCTATCGATCCAAACACTGGAGAAAGAGGTGTGAGTGTTGATATGAACGATGTTGGAGCTGACGAATGGGGAAGAATGACAACTGAAAATGTTGGAAACTTTATTGCCATTACAATGGATAATAAAGTATATAGTGCACCAGTTATTAATGGGCCAATTACAGGTGGTTCGACATTAATTTCTGGTAACTTCACATTGGCGGAGAGCCAAGGATTAACAGATTTATTAAATGCTGGAGCACTTCCTGCACCATCTAATATTGTTGACGAAGCGGTGGTTGGACCAACAATTGGAGCGCAGAACGCTAGAACAGGATTAATATCTTTTGGTGTTGCTTTAATTTTAGTACTTAGTTACATGGTTTTCTATTATGGAAAAGCAGGTTTTGTTGCCGATACTGCCTTGATAATTAACTTTATTCTTCTTGTCGGATTCTTAGCAGCTTTTGGGGCAGTACTTACATTAGCAGGTATTGCTGGAATCGTGTTGACGATGGGAATGGCAATAGATGCTAACGTGCTTATTTCTGAACGTGTCCGTGAGGAGGTTCGTGAAGGAAAAGGTATGAACATGGCTATTAAAGATGGTTATAAGAATGCCCTGCCTTCGATTTTAGATGCAAATATAACAACTCTATTAGTTGCAATCGTTTTGAAAATGTACGGAACTGGACCAATTGAAAGTTTTGCTACAACCTTAATAATAGGTATTTTTACCTCTGTATTTACAGGAGTTGTTGTAACAAGATTAATCTTTGAATACCAATTAAAGAAAAAGAGAACCTTCACTTTTGGTACAAAATTAACTCAAAATTTATTTGCAAACTTAAATATCCCATTCCTTAAAAACCGTAAGAAATTCTATTTGGCTTCTGGGGCATTTGTAGTGATTGCAATTGTTGCCTTATCAACTCGTGGACTTAAACCTTCTGTTGAATTTACTGGAGGAAGAACCTTTGAAACGGTATTTACAGAACCAGTTGGGGATAAAATTGATTTTATTAAAGATTTATTAAGAGACAACATTACGGAAAATGGTGCTTCTGCTGCTTTTGATATTAAAGTTAGAAACTCTGACTACCGTCTGGAAATTGCGACTGATTACCTTTTAGGAGAACTAAATTCAACTACACAGGTACAAACTGAACTATTGGATGCTTTAGCATCTGCAGAAGATGAATTAGGAGTGGCAACTGTCGAAAGTAGTCGTTCAATTTCAGCTGCTGTTTCAAGTGAACTTCAGTTGGCCTCTGTGATTTCAGTATTATTATCTCTTGCTATAATGTTTATCTATATTTTCATACGATTTGGTACATGGCAGTTTGGATTGTCCGCAGTCGTTGGGTTAGCACATAATGTGATTATAGTATTAGGTGCTTTTGCATTATTTCATGGAGTAATGCCTTTTAATATGGAAGTAGATCAGGCATTTATTGCAGCAATTTTGACTGTTATTGCTTATTCAGTGAATGATACTGTGGTCGTGTTCGACAGAATTCGTGAGTATTTGAAAAAATATCATAAGAGACCCGTTGGTGAAATTATTAATATGTCGATAAACTCAACCTTGGGTAGAACGATTAATACTTCGTTCTCTACATTCCTTGTATTGTTGACAATCTTTGTGTTTGATGGTGGAGCAATCAAAGGATTTACTTTCGCATTGATGATAGGTATAGTTGTCGGTACATATTCTACTATCTGTATTTCGAGTTCAATCATGTACGATTTGACAAAAAAGAAAGATGCTGCTAAATTGGCAAAAGTAAAAATTGAAGATAAGTAGTTTTTATCTTAAAAAATATTTTATTGATAAGTAAGGGCACGATTCTTCGTGCCTTTATTATTTTTTATAGAAATGATTTCAACATAAGCGCAATTTTCATTATTTTTGATTAGCTTGCGTTAAAGAATATCGAAACAACAATATCAATGACTGAGGAAAATGAAAAAATAAGAACTTCATGGCCAATAATGGAGTCGTTTTATACAATTCAAGGAGAAGGTCATAATACTGGAAGAGCTGCTTTTTTTATTCGAACTGCAGGTTGTGATGTCGGCTGTGTTTGGTGCGATGTTAAAGAGAGCTGGGAAGCTGGATTGCACCCTGTCGTCCCTTTAAATCAACTGATGGATAAAGTAAATGAATATCCAACCGACTTCGTTGTAATTACAGGCGGAGAGCCAACCATGTATTCCATTAAATCATTGGTTGATGAGTTACGAAGTCAAGGAAAAGAAGTCGCAATCGAAACATCAGGAACACACCCTTTAGATGCTGATGTGGATTGGTATTGTTTCTCTCCAAAAAAGTTTAAAGCACCACTTGAAGAGGCTTACCAGAAAGCAAATGAGTTGAAGGTTATCGTTTTTAACAAGTCTGATTTACAGTGGGCTGAAGAACACGCAGATAAGGTAAATAGCGATTGTTTACTTTTTTTACAACCAGAATGGTCAAAAGAGGCACAAATGTTGCCATTGATAATAGCGTATGTAAAAGAACATCCAAAATGGAGAATCTCTTTGCAGACACATAAATACATGGATATACCTTAAAGATATGACAAAAAATATAGGATTTTTACTGGTTTTAGTTACGTTCTTTTTTTACGGATGTGCTACAGCTCAAACAGGATACAGTACTAAAAATAAAAAGGCTATTAAGCTATTTAAAGAAGCGCAAGAATGGCCAAGAAAAAATTTGAATTATCAGACAAATCGTCCAGATTTTGAAGGAGCAATTAAACTTCTTGAAAAAGCATTGGGTAGAGACAATAACTTCCTCGAAGCTCATCAAATGATTGGCGAAATGTATATGTATGTAGGTGAGAATAAAAAGGCAGTAGAACATTTTAAGCGTTCTTTAGAAATTCGTCCTTCGGCTCACTTAAATGGTCAATTATACCTTGATATTGGAGAATTACAGCTTAAAAATGCTGAATTTGAAGATGCTAAAAAATATTTTAACATGGTCTTGGATGGAAGCGTTCGAAATCCTCCACAAAATGTTGTTCAACTTTCTCAAGAGTTAAAGAAAACAGCTGAACTCAATATTGAAGCAAGAAAAAATCCCATGGATATAAATCCTGTGAATATCGGAAAAGGCGTTAATACCGAAAGACCCGAATATTTCCCGACAATCACTGTCGATGGAAAAACTCTATTGTTTACAAGAGAGATTGAATTTGAAAGAAGTCAAGGAAATCGAGGACAAGAAGATTTTTTTATCTCTCAATTAACTGAAGATGGAGTATGGGGACAAGCAGTTCCGATGCCTAAAAATATTAATACAAAATTAAATGAAGGAGCACCAACTTTTTCAGCTGATGGGAGAACTGTTGTTTTTGTTGCTTGTGCTGATGTAACAGGCTTTAATTATGGACCAAATCGGGAAGGAAAAGGGAGCTGTGATTTGTTTGTAACAGAACGAATTGGTGATACTTGGACGGATCCTATTAACCTTCCTGGAGAAGTAAATACACCTACTTGGGAATCACAACCTTCACTCTCTGCAGACGGAAAAACATTGTACTTTATTCGGCAAGTTGGCCCAAGAGAAAGGCAAAGAACCGATATTTTTATGAGTGAAAAACAAGCAGATGGAACATGGGGTAAAGCCATTCGTCTTCCAGATAATATCAATACTTCTCATCGTGAGACCTCTGTGCAAATTCACCCTGATGGACAAACGCTATATTTTACATCTGATGGACACCCTGGATTGGGAGGAACAGATATTTTTATGTCTAGAAAAGACCCACTCGGAAATTGGGGCAATCCAATTAATCTTGGTTATCCAATTAATACAGAAAACAATGAAAACTCTTTACTTGTTGGACCTAATGGAGAAATCGCTTTCTTTGCTTCGGATAGAAAAGGTGGATTTGGTGATTTAGATATTTATCATTTCCGTATGCCAGAAGAATTGCGACCAATAAAAACGACATATTTTGAGGGGATTGTGTTTGATGCAATTACCAAAAAACCGTTAAGAGGAAATTTTGAATTGATTGATATTCAAACGGGAGAACAGGTGGTTCGCTCAACCGCGGATGCTGTAACAGGAGAGTTTTTATTGGCTTTGCCAACTGGGAAAGAATATGTTTTAAACGTTTCGCATAACGGATACACTTTCTTTTCTCAGAATTTTAATATGAAAAAAGGAAATAATGAGGCTGTTCAGATGGATGTTCCAATGATTCCAATTACAAGTGATAACCCTGTTCTACTGGCAAATGTTTTCTTTGATTTAGACAAATCTTCTTTGAGAAAAGAATCGTATGTAGAATTAAATAAGTTGGTAGATTTTTTACGAAATAATCCGCAAATAAAAATTGAAATAGGCGGCCATACTGACTCACGTGGAAATGAAAGCCACAACCAAACATTGTCAGAAAATCGTGCAAAATCAGTTTTTGATTATCTGGTTGAGAACGGTATAAATGCAAGCCGATTGTCATATAAAGGATATGGTTCTACGAAACCTATTCAAACAGAAGAAACAATTGGAGCAATGACCTCTGAAGAGGCGAAAGAAAAAGCACATCAAGAAAATCGAAGAACTGAGTATCGAATTGTGAAATGATTCACTTGTTAAAGTTAATTCGGGTTGTAAATCTTTTGATTGTTGCTTGGATGATGCTTGTCCTCGCTGCATACTTGGACATGAGTTACACGCTTCATTATTTTCATTTTCAAACTCCTGAATTGTGGCTACTCGTTTTAATTGTCATTTTTATTGCAGCAGCAGGAAATTGTATCAACGATTATTTTGATGTAGTAGCTGACAATATCAACAAACCACAAAAAATAATTGTAGAAAAATATATTTCGAAATCCAAAGTATTGAAAATTTACTTTGTTTTAAATGCTCTTGCATTAATTTTTTCCTTCGTTTTATCCTATTTATCTGGTATTTGGCTGTTTCTATTCATTCATACAATATCTATTATAAGTCTTTGGTTTTATTCGCTGAAATTTAAAAAGATATTGATTTTTGGAAACATTGTGGTAGCTTTGTTGACAGCAACTGTGCCTATTTATGTAGGAATTTTGTTGAATGCCGATTTCGGTGCGATTAACCCATTACAACCTTATCCTCTTAACCTTACAAATTATGAAAACTTTCCATTAAAATTGAGTTTTGCTTTTGCATTAATCGCTTTTTTATTGAATCTGATTCGTGAAATTGTAAAAGATGTGGTAGATATCGAAGGAGATAAAATGATTGATGCCAAAACAATTCCCATTGTTTTTGGAAAGAAGGTTACAAAGCGAATTGTTAGTACTTTACTCCTGCTTTTTGCAGCATCATTTTTCCCTGTCTATTCCTTGACAAGACAAGGCTTTTTATCGCACAACGGGATGTACCCATTTTATTTTTGTATAGTTATGGCACTTGGATTAATCTTACTTCTTTGGAAAGATTCAGCCAGAAAAACTTGGAAAAATATTAGCTTATTTTTAAAATTAATCATTGCTATAGTTGCTATTTTACCTCTTTATTGGATGTTGTAATTAAAAACTCTTATCTTCATTTTCCTATATACAACACTCGAAGAATGCGCTTCAAAATTTTATTAAAATCCAAAACTTAAAACTTCAACCTCCTTTTGGATAAAAAATTATTAAGTTTTAAGGGTTGAAAAACTGTCTTATTTTTCGCTATATTTGAAAAAGCAGAATATAACAACCTCATAATTTTAAAAAAACAATAAAAAATGGCTGGTCACAGTAAATGGAGCACAATTAAACGGAAGAAAGGAGCTTTAGATGCGAAACGATCGAAGATGTTTACCCGTGTGATTAAAGAAATCAACGTGGCAATTAAAGAAGGAGGAAGTGCAGATCCAGATTCAAATCCTGCTTTGAGAAATGCAATTGCCAACGCAAAAGGAGTAAACATGCCAAAAGATAATATCGACAGGATTATCAAAAAGGCAAGTGGAGCTGATGCTGAAAATTATGAAGAGGTTACCTTTGAAGGATATGGTCCACATGGAATTGCTTTCTTTATCGAGTGTACAACAGACAACATGAATAGAACAGTTGCCAATATTCGAGCGATTTTCAACCGAAATGAAGGAAACTTGGGTACAAATGGCTCATTAGAATTTTTATTTGAAAGAAAAGGCGTTTTTACAATTAATAAAAATTCGATTTCAATGGATTTAGACGATCTTGAATTGGAACTCATTGATAGCGGATTAGATTCAATGGATACAGAAGATGAAGAAGTGATTATAGTTTACTCAACTTTTTCTGAATTTGGGGCCATGCAAAGCGCATTAGAGAAACTCAAAATTGAAGTCCAAAGCACCAAGCTAGAAAGGGTACCTTTAAATACAGTCGAACTCCCAATCGAACAAGCAAAGAAGATTTTAAAGTTAGAAGAAAAGTTTGACGATGATGATGATGTTCAGAATGTTTTCCATAATTTAGAAATCACTGACGAGTTGATTGCAGAAATGGAATAACTTAATTTATATCATTAAAATAAAGACAAAATGGGAAGCAACTTAAAAGGGTTAGACAAAGATTTTTGGAACTCCAAATATGAAGAAAATAATATCGGTTGGGATATGGGAAGTGTTTCTCCGCCAATCAAAGAATACATTGACGGAATTAAAGATAAAGGGATTAAGATTTTAATTCCAGGTGCAGGAAACGCATACGAAGCCAAATATTTGATTGAAAAAGGATTTCAAAATATAACAGTAGTGGATATTTCCCCAAATCCTGTAAAACGACTCAAAGATAAATTTGTAGATAACCCTTCTTTAACTGTAATCGAAGCAGATTTTTTTCAACATGCTGGAAAGTATGATTTAATTATTGAGCAAACTTTCTTTTGTGCTATTCATCCGTCTTTAAGACCAAATTACGTGAAACAAATGCATAATCTTTTAAATCAAAATGGGAAATTGGTTGGCTTGTTGTTTGAAATGGAAAATCCTGACGGACCACCTTTTGGAGGAGACAGAAAAGAATATCAAGCACTTTTTGAAAATTTATTTGACATTAAAACGATGGAATTGTGTTACAATTCACATCCAGCCCGACAAGGAAGAGAGTTATGGATTTATCTTAAGAAAAAGAAAAGTTAAAAAAGAATAAATACTAAATTTATCAATCATCCACACTACTCTAATCACAATTTTAATTATTTTTGACAGTTCTTATATGAACTGAACAAATTAAAATGGTAGAATATTTCGACCACTTATTGCATGAATTCCAACTCCCATTAGAGAGTCCAATTCTAGTGTTTTCGCTTATCCTAACAATTATTCTATTGTCACCACTTGTATTAGGCAGATTAAATATTCCAGGGATAATAGGTTTAATTATCGCTGGAATCATTATTGGACCACATGGTTTCCATGTAATCGAAAACAGTTCTGCCATTGAGTTGTTTTCTACGATTGGACTTTTATACATCATGTTTATTGCTGGTTTAGAACTAGATTTGAATGAGTTCAAAGCCAATCGGAACAAGAGCTTGTTATTTGGATTCTTCACCTTTACAATCCCGCTTGCCCTTGGATTTCCTGTTATGTATTATTTTTTAGGGTACGATTTTAACGCTAGTTTTCTTACCGCCTCGATGTTTGCAACACACACTTTGGTAACTTATCCAATTGTATCCAAAATGGGGGTTTCAAAAAATCAAGCTGTTGCCATAACCGTTGGTGGAACTATCCTAACAGATACTGCCGTACTTTTGATTTTAGCAATCATCATGGGGAATGCAGAAGGAAGTTTAAACAATGAATTTTGGATTACCTTAGGTGTTTCTTTAGCCATATTCTCCGTTATTATGTTCTTTTTAATACCACGAATTGCAAAGTGGTTCTTTAAAAAACTTGAAGGAGAAAAACACTCACATTACATTTTTGTGTTATCAGTTGTGTTCTTTGCAGCGTTTTTAGCTGAAGTTGCAGGAGTTGAACCCATTATTGGAGCATTTGTGGCAGGATTAGCATTGAATAAGTTAATACCTCCTGCTTCGCCGTTAATGAATCGAATTGAATTTCTTGGGAACTCATTATTCATCCCTTTCTTTTTGATTAGTGTCGGAATGTTGGTTGACGTTTCCGTGATTTTTGGAGGAGTTGGAGCATGGATTATCGCTGGAACTTTAACAGCCGTTGCTGTATTTGGGAAATGGTTAGCATCTTGGCTTACACAAATCATTTTTAAATTCACAAGTGCCCAAAGACAAATAATCTTTGGATTAAGTGGAGCACACGCAGCCGCTACATTAGCCATTATTTTAGTTGGTTACAATGCTGGAATCATAGACGAAAAAATCTTAAACGGTACAATTATTTTAATACTGATTACTTCTGTTATCTCTTCATTTGTAACGGAAAGAGCCGCTAAAAAGATTATTATTGAATCTGCTGATGACGTCGAAGGATTAGCAAGGTCTATCGGAGCATCTAGTGAACATATCTTACTGCCTATTAATATTCATGACAATGTTAAGATTGAGGAAGTTGAACGGTTATTAGAATTTACAACACTTATTAAAGACAAAAAATCGCCTAACCCTATAACCTTATTATCGGTTGTTTCTAACAATGAGGAAGCAGAAACTAATCTTCTTAAGTCTAAAAATGAATTAGACAGTATGATTAAAAAGACAGCCAAAGGAGAAATTAAAGTTAACTTAATTACTACGATTGACTATCATGTCGCAACAGGAATAGCTAGGGTTTCTAGAGAAGTAATGTCAGACCTTATCGTATTAGGTTGGCCTAGACGCTCCGCATTTCTTGACATTTTGATCGGAGAGCAAATGGATAGCATCATCAATAAAACGATGAAAACAGCAATGGTTTGTCATATAGAGAAACCTATAAAAAAACATAATAGAATCGTAATTTTTGTTCCTCCACTTGCCGAAAAAGAAATTGGTTTTGTAAATTGGCTTAGTAAAATGATTCAATTGTCTATTGAAACTAAAATCCCTTTATTTTTCTATTGTAATGAACAAATTGAAAGTATTATCAAAGAGCTTATCATAAAAGCAAAAATAAAAATTGAATACAGTTTTGATAATGAAATTAAATGGGATAATTTTATTGGATTAAGAGATAAGATTCAGGAAAATGATATGCTTGTTCTAATTCTTGCACGGAAAGGCTCTACTTCATATCAACGTGGAATGGAACATTTACCAAATAAATTTGTGCAATATTTTGATAATACAGGTCAAATTGTAATCTATCCTCAAAATCATGATGATTTCAATACAAAAGAAACTTACGTGTCTTCAGAACCACTAAACAGAGGAATAGATGTTGTTCAAAAGGTGAGGATTGGATTGGGTAGCCTTTTTCGTAAAAATAATACTTAAAAGATATTAAAATGTTAGAATTTTTCAGACAATTTTTAGAAGAAATCCAGTTGCCGTTAGATAATCCAATTTTGATTTTCTCTTTAATTTTATTAATTATTTTGCTCTCTCCAATTCTGCTAAGGAGATTAAACATTCCTGGAATTATCGGCTTAATCATCGCAGGTATCATCATCGGTCCACATGGATTCAATATTCTAGAAAATGATTCCGCAGTAGAGATGTTCTCTACAATAGGATTGCTTTATATTATGTTTATAGCTGGATTAGAACTTGACCTAAATGAGTTCAAATCGAACAGAAACAAAAGTTTGTTATTTGGATTTTATACATTTTCTATCCCGTTAGCTATTGGCTTTCCTGTTATGTATTACCTTTTGGAATATGATTTTAATGCAAGTCTTCTAACAGCGTCAATGTTTGCAACCCATACTTTAGTTGCTTATCCAATTGTCTCAAAAATGGGAATCTCTAAAAACCCTGCCGTAGCTGTTACAGTTGGGGGGACTATTCTAACAGACACAGCTGTATTAATCATACTTGCAGTGATTATTGGAAATGCAGAGGGCGATTTGAATCAGGAATTTTGGATTCGATTAGGGATTTCGTTGGCAATATTCGGCGTGATTATGTTTATGATTATTCCAAGAATTGCTAAATGGTTTTTTAGAAAACTTGAAAGCGAAAAGCATTCACATTATATCTTCGTGTTAGCTGTTGTTTTCTTTGCAGCATTCCTTGCCGAAGCAGCAGGAGTGGAGTCTATTATTGGAGCATTCATAGCAGGATTGGCACTTAATAAACTTATTCCATCTTCATCAGCCTTAATGAACAGAATTGAGTTTTTAGGAAACTCTTTGTTTATACCATTTTTCTTAATCAGTGTAGGAATGCTTGTTGATATTTCTGTTATTTTTAGTGGAGTAGGAGCATGGATAATCGCAGGAACACTAACTGTTGTGGCTCTTTCTACAAAATGGATTGCTGCGCTGTTTACGCAATTATCATTTAAGTATTCAAATCCTCAAAGACAGTTGATTTTTGGTTTAAGTAGCGCACATGCTGCAGCTACGTTAGCTGTGATTTTAGTAGGATACAACGTTGAATTAGGGATAGATTCTGATGGAGAAATCATTCGTCTATTGGATGATAATATTTTAAATGGAACGATTATTTTAATTCTTATTACAAGCATCGTGGCTTCATTTGCTACAGAAAAAGCAGGAAAGAAAATTTTGGCGAGTGAAACAGCTGAGGATATGGAAGACTCATCATTTCAATTCGATCGCTCGAATGAGACAATCCTTTTGCCAATAGCTGACGTTGGTAATTTTGATAAACTTCTAGAGTTTGCCATCTTTATTAAGGATAAAAACTCTGTCAATCCTGTTTCATTATTAACAGTTGTCTCTAACAACGAAGAAGCTGAAATAAATATTTTAAAAGCAAGGAACAAACTTGATTCTTTTGTGAAAGAAGCTTCTGCCACCGAAACGGATGTAGATGTTTTAACTACCATTGATCAAAACGTTGGTAATGGAATTGCAAGAATTGCAAAAGAAATCCGGTCTGATATTGTCATACTTGGTTGGCCGAGGAAAGCAGGTTTCTATAATCGATTCATTACTGATAAAACAGATAACTTTTTAAACAACATCAACAAGAATATATTCATTGGTTATATGGAAAAACCATTGGCTATTCATAAAAAGATTGTTGTAATGGTTCCGCCATTTGCTGAACGGACGATTGGATTCTTTAGTTGGGTTGAAAAAATTGCAAAACTTGGACAAGAATTAAGTATTTCAACAACATTGTATTGTAACGAGTTGACACAACAATATGTAGATAAAGTTTTAAAAGAATTTAAACTCCCTTCAACAATAACATACATTACATTTACAGAGTGGGACGATTTTCTTGTTTTATCAAGAGATATTCATCATGACGACTTACTTATTTTAATTTCTGCAAGAGCAGGAAGTCTTTCATACATTAAACAATTTGATTTCATACCTGATAAAACTGTAAAATATTTTCCTAATAACAGCGTCTTTGTGGTCTATCCTCAGCAATTTGACGACTCTTCTTACGAGACTTATGATATTTACACAGAGCCGCTAAGTAGAGGAATAGAGGTTTTCCAAAATATTGGAAAAGAAATTGGTTCGATTTTTAAAAGCAATGAAAATAAGAAAGATTGATATTAGCTATCACGTTTTTTAGTCAATAGTTTCTCTAAAATCACCTCTTTTGATAAATCTAAAATGGCTTTTTTCTGAATTGCATCTTTTAGCGGAATATCCTTAACTTCACCATCACATAAACCAACCATGAGTTCTGATTTTCCAGCCATGAGTAACTCTACAGCTTTTACTCCTGAACGAGTTGCCAAAGAACGGTCAAAATATGTTGGAGTTCCTCCTCTTTGAACATGCCCCAAAATTGTCGTCCTTAATTCAAAACCAGGTAAAAGGGGTTGTATTTTGCGTTTTATGTCCATCGCTCCACCTTCTTCTTCTCCTTCTGCTACAATGATTATGCTTCCTCTTCGTCCTTTGTTTTGTGTTTTTATTTGCTCGGCTAATTTTGGAAGGTCAGAGATTGATTCTGGAATCAATACAGATTCCGCTCCCGAGGCAATGGCAGAATTTAAAGCTAAAAATCCTGAATCTCTACCCATAACTTCAACAAAGAAGATTCTTTTATGTGAATAAGCCGTATTTCGGATATTGTCAATTGAAGAAATAATTGTATTTAATGCCGTATCGAATCCAATACTTTCATCTGTTCCATATAAGTCATTGTCAATCGTTGCAGGCAAGCCTATAATTGGAATTTTGGCTTCTGTTGAAAGGGCAAAAGCTCCTCTAAAAGAACCATCTCCACCAATTACAATTAAGCTGTCAATCCCCTTGTCTTGGATGTTTTTGATGGCTATTTGACGACCTTCTTTCTGTCTGAACTCATCACATCGTGCAGAACCTAAAATTGTTCCTCCTCTTTGAATGATATTATCGACGTCAGCATACTTCATTTCCAAAAAACTCCCCCTTATCATTCCTTCAAAACCATCTCTTATTCCAATTGGTGTAAGTCCATAGTGCATTGATGCTTTTGTAATTGCTCTAATTGCTGCATTCATCCCTGGTGCATCTCCACCTGATGTTAAAATTCCTACTGTTTTAATCATTTTTGATTTTTATAATTCAAAATACAAGCTATGAATTTAATAAAATTTCACATAATACTTCCGACTTCAAAAGTATTTTTAGTAAGTTTACCGTTGAAAATAAGATTAATATTTTTAGAACATGAGAACAGTTCAATTCAGAGAGGCTTTAAACGAAGCGATGACAGAAGAAATGCGAAGAGACGAAAGCGTTTTTCTAATGGGCGAAGAAGTAGCAGAATATGATGGGGCATACAAAGTATCAAAAGGAATGTTGGCTGAATTTGGTCCAAAAAGAGTTATTGATACCCCCATTGCTGAGTTGGGTTTTGCCGGAATTGGCGTCGGAGCTTCCATGAATGGTTTGCGTCCAATTGTTGAATTTATGACGTGGAATTTTGCTTTATTAGCATCAGACCAAATTATTAATAGCGCAGCAAAAATGCTACAAATGTCTGGTGGTCAATATCATTGTCCCATTGTCTTTAGAGGAGGAAATGGTCAAGCAGGACAATTAGCAGCAACGCATTCTCAATCATTTGAATCTATGTATGCTCATTTCCCTGGATTAAAAGTAATCACTCCTTCCACACCTGCTGACGCTAAAGGTTTGTTGAAATCAGCAATCCGTGATGATGACCCAATAGTTTTTTTAGAATCTGAAAGAATGTATGGTGACAAAGGTGAAATTCCTGATGGCGAATATTTAATACCAATTGGTGTTGCAGACATCAAACGAAAAGGGAAAGATGTAACAATTGTTTCTTTTGGAAAAATCATTAAAATCGCTCACCAAGCTGCTGAAATTTTAGCAAAAGAAGGTATCGAATGTGAAATCATTGATTTAAGAACCGTTCGACCAATTGATTATCCAGCTGTTGTAGAATCTATTAAGAAAACAAATCGTTGTGTTGTCTTAGAAGAATCTTGGCCTTTGGCATCAATATCTTCTGAAATTGCATATCACCTCCAACGCTATGCGTTCGATTATTTAGATGCTCCTGTAATGCGTTTAACACAAACGGATACTCCTTTTCCATTTTCGCCTACATTAATTGATGCGTCTTTGCCAAATGTAGATGACTTGATTAAAGCAGTAAAAGCAACGTTGTATAGAAATTAATTGATTCATCGACCGACATTTTTAAATCTATTTATCTCATCTTTTGCCGTTTTACCATAAATTTAATGAGCAAATTATCTAAAGGCTCGTTGGTATCTAGTTCATAGAAATCAATTCCATTCGAACCTGCCTTCTCCCTTAACTCTTTAAAGTAAAGGTTTACTGCTTCAACGTAATGCGTACGAACTTCATTGGGGTTTAATTTCATTTGTTCACCTGTTTCCATATCTATTAACGTGTAAGGCCGATTTTCGAGGTTAAATTCTAACTCTTTTTCTCTGTCAATGACATTGAATAATATCACTTCGTGTTTGTTGTGTTTCAGATGTTGTAATGCCTCAAAAAGGCGTTCTTTATTTTCAGGATCGTTCAACATATCTGAAAAGATAATGACCAAACTCCTTCGATGAGATAATTCTGCAATGTCATGTAAAGTTTGTACTGCATCTGTTGTTCTTAACTTTTCTTTATCGTATTGATGTAGCACTTTCTCAAGCTCTGCATACAAGTATTGGTGATGTTTATTCGAAGTTTTATTTTCTGTATGTAAATCTAGTTGATTTGTAAATATAGATAAACCAACGGCATCTCGCTGTTTTCTCATCAACTCCATCAGTGCAGCAATGCCATAGATACTATATTTAATTTTTGACCAATTATCGCCTTGTTGAAAATACATCGAACTAGACGCATCTAATACAAACTGACAGCGTAAATTGGTCTCTTCTTCATACTTTTTTGTGAACAATTTATTCGTTCTTGCATATAGTTTCCAATCTACATGCCGTGTGGATTCACCCGAGTTATATAACCTATGCTCAGCAAATTCAACAGAAAAACCATGAAATGGACTTTTATGCATTCCTGTAATAAAACCTTCAACAACTTGCTTCGCTACCAACTCAAGATTATCGAATTGTTCTAAGTATTCCCTTTGAATTTTTTCTGCCATACCCGAAAGATAGAAAAAAGAATCATTTATAAGTGTTATAATACCTTAAAAAACAATTTATTTCCAAATTATACCCTAACTTTGTCAAAAGCAAATCGGTCTGTCGCTGTCTCGATGTGAAGTCGAGAAAGAGGAAAGTCCGGGCAGTACAGAGCACCGTACTTCCTAACAGGAAGGGTTCTTTCGGGAATACAGAAAGTGCAACAGAGAGTAGGTAACTCCTTAGGGAGAAATAGTGAAAGGGTGAGGTAAGAGCTCACCGTCCCGCACTGTGAAGTCGGGAGCTAGGCAAACCTTACGGACTGAAAGACCACGTATATCAAGGATTGAGGGCTGCTCGTCCGACTTGAAGGGTAGGTCGCTTGATTCCGTTCGCGAGGGCGGAACTAGATAAATGACAGACATTCCGGTTTTTCGGAATACAGAACCCGGCTTATGATTTGCTTTTTTAATTTTTTAATTATGGCGTTTGAAATAGTAAATATCAAAATCGAAGAATATGCTGAGAGTAACACTTCCTTAGAATCGGAGGTTTTGAAAGAGTTAAATCGGCAAACACACCTAAAGGTTTTAAAACCTAGGATGCTTTCTGGTCATTTACAAGGCCGAGTTTTAAGTATGCTAAGCAAAATGATTCAACCCAAACGTATTTTAGAAATTGGGACATATACAGGATATTCAGCACTTTGCCTTGCTGAAGGATTGCAAGAAAAAGGGAAACTGATAACCATCGATAAAAATTATGAACTCGAGGGTATCGTCAGAAAATATTTCCAAAAAGCCAATTTTGAAGATAAAATCGATTATATCATCGGAGATGCCATAGAAATTATCCCACAATTGGAAAATGATTTTGACTTAGTTTTTATCGACGCAGACAAATCAAATTATATAAATTATTATAATATGCTCATTAGTGGTATGAAAAGTGGTTCATATATCATTGCAGATAATGTGTTGTGGTCTGGAAAAGTAACAGAAAAGGCGAAAAAAGATGATAAAGACACACTTATCTTACAAGAATTTAATAAGATGATTCAAAATGATGAACGTGTTGAAAATGTCTTGCTTCCTATTCGCGATGGTTTGATGATTTTAAGAAAAAAATGATTAAAAAATATCCAATTTCGACAGAAAAACCATTCCATTTTAACACAAACATTAAAAGAAATTAATGAAAACGATTTGGTTAATGAAAAAAAAGAATATTGTATTGAGTTTTTTAATTTTGTTAGCGATGTTTTTCTATGCTTGTTCAGGCAAGGATGAGATAGAAATAATTTCATCTGAAGATTTTTTCCCCCAAGCAAAGGGCAATTATGATTACGACAATAATCAAGACACTTTGCTCACAAATAAAACCTCTTCGTTACAGCTAAAAATTTTAGAATTATTTCCCGATGCTGATTTTGATACCATCAATCCGCTCAAAGAAAACAGACCACTTTTTATTCCCGACCGAATGGGATACGAATCAAAGCGAGAAGAATTTTTTACTATCGAAAACAAAGCGTATCAATTTACAGAATGGTCATTCGTCGATAGTGCCAAAACAATCAACGCGTTTTATAATTGGCTAGATTGTTATGGATTTATGTGTGCGTCCATTCATATCAATCAACAAGTAACATTAGAACATAAAGAAGTAATTATTTGGGTTTCGGAAGACAAAATCGCCTATTTGAGTTCTATTGCATCGTTGAATTTAAGAAATTGGCAAAATTTATTATACCCTGAGTACGAGGAAGAAGATTGGTATTTTTTGCTCCAGCAACGAAGAGGTGTTTTGCTTGATTGGATTATTTCTCCTAATAAAGATGACCAAGAACGATGAAAATAGGACTTTTATCCGATACGCATAGCACCCTTGATTCACGTGTTTTTAAACATTTTGAGAATGTTGATGAAATCTGGCATGCCGGAGATGTCGGAAACCCAGAAATAGTTGACCAACTTGAAGAATTTAAACCTTTGGTAGGGGTTTATGGCAACATCGATAATGCCGAAGTTCGTTCTCACTTACCCGAATTTCAGCGTTTTGAAAGAGAAGGTGTTTCTGTTTTAATGACGCATATCGCTGGAAAACCAGGGAGATATTCAAAGAGATTATCCGACGAAATCAAACAAAATGGTGTGCCTAAAATTATTGTATGTGGTCATTCTCATATTCTTTTGGTAAAATTCGACAAACATCTAAATACTTTATGGTTAAACCCTGGAGCATGTGGTAATCATGGCTTTCACAAAGTAAAAACAATGTTGCGTTTTGACTTGATTCAGGGTGATGTTAAAAACATGGAAGTAATACAATGGGAAAGGTAAATTAAACCGAATTTTCAAGTAAAAATTGCCTCAAGAATTACATTACAGAATAAGTATTTAAGGATTACGCAAGGTTAAAAAGTGAAAATGCTTATTTTTACAATAAAAATAACAAATTATGGAATCAACAGGTTTTGGCGGATTCATATCCTCTAATATTGATCTTGATAAAGATGAGTTGGATAAAATTATCAATAACTGTGAAAGAAGAGAGGTCAAAGCTGGGCAGTTTCTTCTCCAATCAGGAGAAACTTCTATGCATACTTATTATGTAGAAAAAGGATTGCTTAGAAAATACGGAATCAATGAGGAAGGAAAAGAATCTATCCTACAATTTGCACCTGAAAAATGGTTTGTTACAGATAGAGAAAGCATGTATCATAAACGACCTTCTTTGTATTTTATTCAAGCCCTTGAAGATTCAAAATTACTGTTGATAGATGACCAATTTGCGATTAGAATGACGGAGAAGTTTCCAGAGTTTTCTTCTTTCAACAATCGTTTATTGCACAATCACATTCATCAGCTAACCAATAGGATTTATCAATTATTGAGCTACAATGCTGAAGATCGATATTTAGAATTTATTAAAACTTATCCCGATATTTTGATGCGCGTTCCTCAATGGATGGTAGCTTCTTACCTTGGAATTACACCTGAAAGTTTAAGTCGGGTACGTAAAAATCTAGCAAAAAAGAACTTTAAACCGAGCTAAAATGAATCTTATAAATCAGAAATATTTGGGTGCTGCCGACAGAAAGTCTTTACTTGACTTTCAAGAGCCTGATGGAGATTATGAGCACATCATCGTTTTTATTCATGGATATAAAGGCTTTAAAGATTGGGGCGCTTGGAACTTGGTTCAATCTTACTTTGTGGGCAATGGAATTGGCTTTTGTAAATTTAACATGAGTCATAACGGTGGAACAATTGAAAACCCAATAGATTTCCCAGATTTGGAGGCGTTTTCTATCAATCGCTATACCTACGAAGTTAAAGACATCCTAAATGTTTTGGATTGGATTGAACAAAATATTGATATCACAAATAAGAAAATTCACCTTTTCGGTCATAGTCGAGGTGGCGGAATAGCAACTTTGGCAGCACGAGACTACCGTGTGGCATCTGTTTCTACATTGGCGAGTATCTCAGATATTTCAACTCGTTTTCCAAGCAATGAAGAACTTGAAAAGTGGAAAAAAGATGGCGTTTATTATGTTAAAAATGCCAGAACGAATCAAGATATGCCACATAAATACGTGTTCTATGAAGATTGGCTTGAAAATAGATTGACGTTAAACATCGAAGCCAATGCTAAACATTTAAAAATTCCTGCTTTGCATATTCATGGCGACAAAGACGGTACAGTTCCTATATCTGATTCTGAAAATTTAAGTAATTGGACGGGTGGAGCACTATATATTCTTAATGGTGCAGATCATACATTTGATAGTTATCATCCATACGATAAAAAAGAGTTGCCGAATAAACTAAATGAAGCCGTTAATTTGGTGAGATTGTTTGTTTTGAATCAGGGTTGAGCGAAATTTTTGTTTGTTAACCTTAATTTTACCCAACTCCATTCATCTCATTCTTAAAAGAAACAAAATCTTTAAAAATTAGCTTTGTTTTGATTGACTTAAACTCTTTCAGTCGTACTTTTCCATCCTTTTTGCGTGGATTTGGATAGACAATCACAAATTGAAATTCTTTTAATGAATAGAGTGCTAGATTTAGCTCATCGATTTTTCGTTTGTAATATAATTCAGACCAATCAAAATCAAAACCTTGATAGACTGTCTTTTTACTTTTATCAATCATATCTATACTAAAAGTTGATGCCAAAAGTTGATTCAATTCATTTAAAACAACATTTTTTTCTAACTTATCAAACTTTTTAGAATTACAATAGGCCCTCCATTGATTTGTAAAAACAATATGTTTACTCGTTTTCCTTTCTTCTTTTTCGTTAAAAAATAAATAAATAAGATTTTCAAAAACTTCAAAATTTAGCCAATCATTGATAGTAATAGGTTCACTATATATGATGTTTCCATGAATAGATTTAGAGAGTCTTTTCAAATTATTACTCGAAAAAACAGGGTCGAATAAGCGCAAACCTTCTGAGTGATTTCTGTGTTGGTCGATTTTATTTTTCAATGCTGTTAAATGTCTTTTTAATGAACCAAAAGTATTTGAATGCAATGTTTTTTTTAAAAGATTCATCCTGTTTTTCGAAATATACATAAACGGTCCTTCATCACCACCTGCAAGAAGTCCAATGCTTATCAACTCATCTGTCAACTGATTGGATTTAAAATAAATCATTGAATAAAAAGTTTCCATACTAAATAGATAGATTTTCAGGTGAAATTTCAATTTTACTTCCCATGTTATACAATCCGTCAATAGGCGATTTGATTCCTGTTGGTGTTGTCAACGATTGATTTAACTTAGGATTTGGTTCAATCACTTTAGAGTCGTCTGACAAAGGACCAAATCCATACAAAGGAATTGTTCCAGTAAAAAACGCTCTCACTGGTGCATTCATTGAAGAGGCAATGTGCAGGGGAGATGAGTCGTTTGTAAAATTCATTGCTGCATCTTTCATAAGAGCCGCACTTTGAAGTAATGAAGTTTTTCCTGCAAGGTTTTGAATCTGTTGTGGGAACTTTTCTTTTAGTGATTCACATAAATCGTAATCATTATGCGCGCCGATTAACAAAATCTGACCTTTTTTTGATAAAATCTCAAACAGTTCTAACCACTTTTCAGCAGGTAATTGTTTTGAAGGCACGACAGAAGATGGAGCAACACAGAAATATGTTTCAGACTGAAATTGTTTGACAAACTCAAAGTCATCTTTAGATGGAAACAATTCTGGTCTAATAAGTTTTTTACAATTATGGTGTTGGATTAATTCAAGATTTCTTTCAACTTCATGCTTACCGCTTGTGAGTGAGTGCCGAATTTTAATGTCATAAACCCAAGAAAACTTATTTTTATCAAATCCGATTTTCTTTTTTGCTTTCCCAAACATTGTCATAAACCCTGCATTTGCATATCGCTGAAGCGTAATGATTTCATCGTATTCTTTCTGCCTGATTTGTGAAATTGTTTTCAATAGGCTTTTATACTTCTGCTGTCTTTTATTCCAAATAATAATTTTATTGATTTTTGGGTTATTGGTTAAGAGTACCTCGTTTCCTTTTCTCACCACAACATCAATTGCCGAATCAGGATAAATCCTTTTCAATTCTGATATGATGGGAGTCATTAAAATCACATCACCAATAAAAGCAGTTTGAATAATTAAAAATTTCATTTCTACAAATATAGTAACAGAAACGTTAATGGGAGTAGCATATCTTTTAAAAATAAAACCAATAATTATAGAAGGCTAAATGTTTGATTTAAACAAAGTTGTTAAAATATTAATTGCATTTTAACAATTTTAATCTTAAGACTTACTTGCTTTTTTACTACTTTACTCTTAATTTAGCAGTCGACGAAAGCACTCTTTGCGTCGATAGATTGCTCCTATTTGTATACTAATGGTGTATTTGGTTTGTTTAATACTTTATATTTGGCTACTTTAGAAATAAAAGAATGAGTGAGGAAATTATTTTTGATGGCGTATTAGTAACTATATCTTATATAGATAACCATTGGTATCTTTATAAGGTTAAGGAAACAGACGATAAGGATTTAGATAAAGATGCTACAATTAATCATTTTGAGATTATAAGGGCACATTCTAAAGAAAATGCCATAAAATTAATTGCAGATTTATCTGACTTAACAAAATTACCAAAAGACGGATCTACAGTCTATTTCAGAGAAAATTACAACCCAAATAGTGTTTATGCAGTTGTTGTAAAACAGCCATTCATTCGATTATTTATTACACAAACCTCCAGATTTCGAGGAATAAAAAACTTAAAAGTATTTAAAACATATAAGGACGCTATGAAATGGATTATGTCCACCGACATTAAATCGTAGGCTCGTTTAAAATTTGTTTTATTATTTTAACTTCTTGATGATTTCGGTCTAAAATAATTTGCGCCATATTATAAAAAGGTTCTCTTTCTTTAATTGTTGTTTCAATGTAGTTCTTTAACTCAACATCGCTATCCCTAAATTCCTTGATTAATGGACGAGTTTTTTTGCTATTTTTTAAACGGTTAAATAATTCTTTATTGGGTCTCTGGAGATAAATAGTTGTTCCATACTGATTCATTAATTCCATATTCTTATTAAAACATGGTGTGCCGCCACCAACTGAAATGACACAGTAATCTTCTTCTAAAATTATTTCTTTTAAAATAAATGATTCTACCTTCCGAAACTCATCTTCTCCATGTTGTTGAAAGAATTCATCTATGGAAATACCATACTTTCCTTCAATTTTACTGTCTAAATCAATAAAGTTGAAATCCAGCTCTTTGGCTAACTTTTTACCCAAAGTTGTCTTTCCTGTTCCCATAAATCCAATAAAAAATACGATTTTCTTCATATCAAGAGCAAATCTAAATATACATTCAAATAATTAAGACTATATGAGAGATTAAATTTTTAAAAAAAATTAAAATAATTCATTAAGTTAGTTATTTTACTCGTTAATATCTATCTTTGTAGAGGTTTTATTTTATGAACAAAAAAATAATTGAATATGAGCAAAATCAATTTAAGAAGTAGAAAAGTATTTTTTTCGTTATCGTTATCGATGTTAATCTTTTTTGGATTTTCAACGCGTAGTAATGCACAATTAGGTGATGACTTTCAAAATGCTATTGGCGTGAGGTTAGGAAGTCCAATTGGTGTAACATACAAGCATTTTTTCGCAAATAACCATGCGTTAGAGGCTCAGTTTGGATATGCTTGGCCGTATGGACATGGGTATGGGCCTGGGTATTACAATTATGGATATAATTATGCTTATTATTGGCAAGGTATGGACATTGCCGCTTTATATGAATATCACCAAAATATCACTGCTGGCTTTAACTGGTTTGCTGGTGGTGGAATTGTTGTACAAATTTTTCCTCGTCATCCTGCTGTACATGTTGGGCCTGCTTTAATCGGTGGAGTTACTTATAAATTCGATTTCCCACTAGAAGTAAGCGTTGATTATCGACCAACCTTTCTATTTGGCAGTGGTGGATTTGCTGGTTCAAGAGGATTCTCATTTGCTGCAGCCTCTGCTAGATATACGTTCTAGTTATTTAACTGAGGTTTAAAAATAAGATGTTCAAAAAGTAGCAAGCAAGTGTATGTTTAAGTTTGCTGTTTCTATTTTTTGAACATCTTTTTTTTATGTTAACTTACCATTCACTTTTTTTTATTGAGTTTTCTTCTGAAGTTATATGATAATCGTTAATTTTATGACTTAAAATAATTAAGATATAAGACAATGGTCATAAAAGAAAAGTTATCAGCCTTACGTTCAGAAATGGACAAAAACAATATAGATGCATTTATAATTTATTCTTCTGATCCACATGCAAGTGAATATTTACCAGAAGAATGGAAAGAGCGGACATGGATTTCTGGATTTACTGGCTCCGCAGGTTGGGTTGTTGTCTTAAAAGATAAGGCAGGACTGTGGACAGATGGTCGTTATTTTACACAAGCAAACATCCAATTAAAAAATTCAGGAATAGATTTATTTAAAGATGGGATAGAAGGAACTCCTAATTACATTGATTGGATTGCTTCGGAAACAAAAGATTACGCAACGGTTGGAGTGAACGCCTTAGCAACAACCCATGCGAATTGGATAAATGTTAAAAACACCCTGAAAGCAAAAAACAAAAAATTAGTTCATCTTCCTTTGCTGGAAAATATTTGGGTAAATAGAAAGGCACCTTCTCAGAATCCTGTTTTTGTTCATCCCATAGAAAAAGCTGGGGAAACAGTTGAAAGTAAAATCACTAACATTCGAAAAAAAATAAAAGAGAAAGGATGTTCCGCTCATATTATCAATACTTTGGATGATATTGCGTGGATTCTAAACCTAAGAGGAAGTGATGTAGAATGTAACCCTGTATTTCTTAGTTATTTATTTATTACTGAAGAAAAAAGTATCTTATTTGTTGATAAGGATAAACTCACTAGTGAAGCAATAACAGCGATGCAAAATTCCAATGTATCTTTGCGTTCTTATTCTGATTTATTCACTTTTCTGAAAGAAATTAAAAACGAAGTGATTTGGGTTTCTCCAAATGTAAATCAGTCAATTATAATGGCGTTAGAGCAAAATAATAATTTCCATGTTGCTCCCACGCCAAGCTCTTTAATGAAAGCTGTTAAAAATAAAACAGAATTGGCAGGATTCCGATCCGCAATGGTAAAAGACGGAGTTGCAATGGTTAATTTTCTTTATTGGTTAACACATAATGTGGGTAATGAACCATTGACAGAATTTAGTATTGGCGAAAAATTAGAAGGATTCCGTCGTGAACAAAAAGACTTTGTCGGGATAAGTTTCGATAGCATTGTTGGCTACAAAGGAAATGGTGCAATTATTCATTATCGAGCACCAGAAAATGGTTCAGCGGAAGTAACAAACGACGGTTCTATTTTAATTGATTCTGGTGGACAATATAAAGAAGGAACAACAGACATTACAAGAACACTTCCACTCGGAAAAGTAAGTGATGAGTTTAGAAGAGATTATACATTGGTGATGAAAGGACATATTCAACTTGGAATGTCTAAATTTCCTAAAGGAACGCGTGGTGTTCAATTAGATACCTTAGCACGATTGGCACTTTGGAAAGAAGGAAAAGATTACAATCACGGAACAGGTCACGGTGTAGGGAGTTTCCTCAACGTTCATGAGGGACCTCAAAATATCCGCAAAGATATGAATCCACAAGAGCTGTTGGAAGGAATGGTAATTTCTAATGAGCCAGGATATTATATCGAAGATAGATATGGTATCCGACATGAAAACTTAATCGTTGTAACAGAATGGAAAAAAACAGAGTGGAATACATTTTATGAATTTGAAACCATTACGTATTGTCCTTTCTTCTCTACTCCATTGATAAAGGATTTACTTTCTGATGATGAAATTCAATGGTACAATGATTATCATAAAATGGTAAAAGAGAAGTTAGAACCATACTTAGAAGGTGATGTGAAAAAATGGTTTTTAGAAATGGTTAAGCCGATTTAAAAAGTTATTTCCCTAAAATTTGCAGATACTTCTCAAGGTAAAAATCCAATTCCTTCAGCTTATATTGTTGAATATATCTGGGATGTTCTAAAACTGAAATTTTATCGAAAAAATTAAATTCTTTGTTGATTTTATTAAAGAAATCTGCATTCTTTTTTCCCATGATAAAAACCTCGTCTGTTTGCAATCCCAAGTCAATATTTTGTTGGATATTTTCAACGATTTTTGGACTAACTGATTTAAAAATTTCCTGTGAATCATAATAATTGGCGTTGACCCAATTTCCTTTTTTGTTTTTCTGGATTAATGCCAAAGGAAATACAGAGTTGATGTAGAATTTACTGTAAAAAGATTCTACACCTCCAAACTCTTTTATCATTCTATAAACAAAAGTCGAAGATACTTCATAAGTATTTGCAGATTTCATCTTTATTCCACATTCACTTTCTAATCTTTTTGTATCTGTAAAAGGAATACCTGTTGTTCCTGCGCCTAATCGACCAGGATTTATTGCTAATATGAACTTTCTTGGATGGTTGTCATTGTAAAATTTATCATAAAAATGCTTCATAACCACCATTGTTTCAGGATTTTCCATAAATGGATTCAAAACCTTGACATTCATCGGTAGTTTACCATTAAATGATAAACTCTGATTAAATTGAATTACGCGTTCACCAAATATCTGCATAACAGAAAAAAATTATGCTAAAGATACGTAAAGATTTAAAAAATGACAAAACCATTTTATTATCATCTCTTTTTACTATTTTTGTTAATTATTTTGTAAAATTCGAAGATGAAAAAAATTCAGATGGTTGACCTTGTGAGTCAATATGAGAAAATTAAACCACAAGTTCAAACTGCATTAGATTCTATTTTAAATACTGCTCAGTTCATTAATGGACCAGATGTTCATGAGTTTAAGAAAGAGTTATCACATTATTTAGGCGTAAAGCATGTAATCCCTTGTGCAAATGGAACTGATGCGCTGCAAATTGCTATGATGGCATTGGGTTTAAAGCCTGGAGATGAGGTGATCACGCCTTCATATACTTATATTGCGACCACAGAAGTAATTGGTTTGTTGGGATTAAAACCTGTATTTGTTGATTGCGAAAAAGATTCTTTCAATATATCGCCGAAGGCAATTGAAGCGGCAATAACAAGGAATACAAAAGCAATTGTACCTGTTCATTTGTACGGTCAGGCATGTAACATGGAAGAAATCCTTAAAATTGCAAAAAAATATGATTTAAAAGTTATTGAAGATAATGCTCAAGCAATTGGTTGTGAAATCATGCTTGATGATGGAACTGTGAAAAAAACAGGTGCAATCGGAGATATTGGATGTACAAGTTTTTTCCCTTCTAAAAACCTCGGTTGCTACGGAGACGGTGGTGCCATTTGTACAAATGATGACCAATTAGCGGAAAAATTACAAATGATTGCCAACCATGGACAAAGTAAACGCTATTACCATGATGTAATTGGGTGTAATTCAAGACTTGATACAATGCAAGCTGCTATTTTAAGAATTAAACTTCCACTTTTAGATAGTTATATTGAAGCAAGAAGAAAGGCAGCAGATTTTTATGATAATCAATTTCAAAATGTAAGCGGATTGACAGTTCCTTTTAGAAATAGTTTTTCTAATCATGTATTCCACCAATATACCTTACAGTTGGATGATGGAATTGATAGAGATGGCTTAATAGAATACTTACAAAGTAAAGATATCCCTGCTATGATTTATTATCCAGTACCTGCACATAGTCAAAAAATGTTTTCAGGTATTGAAACTTCTTACGGAAATTTAGAAAATACAGATTGGCTAACGTCACGTGTATTCTCATTACCAATGCACACAGAACTAGATGAAACACAATTAGAATATATTTGTACAGCAGTTAAAGAATACATAGAAAAATGAAGAATATTGCAGTAATCGGAACAGGTTATGTTGGTTTAGTTACAGGAACGTGTTTTGCAGAAACAGGAAATAAAGTGATATGTGTTGATATTGACGAAAACAAAGTTAAACGTCTTAAAAATGGAGAAGTTCCGATATACGAACCCCAATTAGATGTACTTTTTGAAAGAAATATTAAAGCAGCAAGATTAAATTTTACAACTTCCTTAGCGGAAGGAGTTGAAAATGCTGAAATCATATTTTTAGCTTTGCCAACGCCTCCAGGAGAAGATGGATCCGCAGATTTATCTTATGTTCTTGGCGTTGCCGAAGAATTGGGTAAAATTATTAAAGATTATAAAGTAATTGTTGATAAAAGTACCGTTCCTGTTGGAACTGCTGAAAAAGTTACCGCTGCAATTGCTAAGAACGCAACCGTAGATTTTGACGTGGTTTCAAATCCTGAATTTTTACGTGAAGGCTTTGCAGTAGAAGATTTTTTGAAACCAGATAGGGTAGTTATTGGTTCTTCTTCTGAAAAAGCTGCAAATATCATGGAAGAACTTTATATGCCTTTTGTAAGACAAGGAAATCCAATCATTTTTATGGATGAAAAATCTGCCGAACTTACAAAATATGCTGCAAATTCTTTCTTGGCTACAAAAATTACTTTTATGAATGAAGTAGCCAACTTTTGTGAGGTTGTAGGCGCAGATGTAGATAATGTTCGATTGGGTATGGGGGCGGACACCAGAATTGGAAAACGTTTTTTATTTCCTGGTATCGGATACGGAGGTTCCTGTTTCCCTAAAGATGTTCAAGCACTTGTAAAAAGTGGTGATGATGAGAATTTCAACTTCCAAATATTAAAGTCAGTGATGGAAATTAATAACCGTCAGAAAACCATTCTTATTCCTAAGATTAAAAATTATTTCAAAGGAAATATTTCAGGTAAACACTTTGCCATGTGGGGGCTTTCTTTTAAACCCAATACAGATGATATTCGCGAAGCTCCGTCAAGATATATGATAGATGCTTTGCTGGCAGAAGGTGCTGAAGTTACAGCGTACGACCCAGAAGCTATGGACAACATCAAAGCCATTTATGGCGATAGAATTAATTATGCAAAAAATGAATACGATGCTTTAAAAGGCAAAGATGCACTTATTATTTCTACTGAATGGAGTGTTTTTAGAAACCCTGATTTTAATCGCTTGGGAAATTTGTTGAAGGATAAAGTAATTTTCGATGGTAGAAACCTTTTTGAAACACATACGATGAATGAAAAAGGATTTTATTACGAATCCATCGGAAGAAAAACAGTAGTAAAATGAGTGAAAGAAAACGGGTTTTAATAACTGGAGCAGCAGGGTTTTTAGGTTCACATCTTTGTGACCGTTTTATAAAAGATGGATACCATGTAATCGGTATGGATAATTTGATTACAGGTCGTCTTTCAAATATCGAGCACTTATTCTCGCTCGAGACATTCGAGTTTTATAATCACGACGTTTCAAATTTCATCCATATACCTGGAAAATTAGACTATATTTTACACTTTGCTTCGCCTGCAAGTCCAATCGATTATTTAAAAATCCCTATCCAAACGCTCAAAGTTGGTTCTTTGGGAATTCATAACTGCTTAGGGTTGGCAAGGGTGAAAAATGCGCGTGTATTAATTGCTTCTACATCGGAAGTTTATGGAGACCCTGAAGTCCATCCGCAAACGGAAGACTACTGGGGAAATGTTAATCCAATTGGTCCGAGAGGTGTTTATGACGAAGCCAAACGCTTTCAGGAGGCAATGACGATGGCATATCACACTTATCATGGAATTGAAACAAGAATTGTTCGTATTTTTAATACGTATGGTCCTAGAATGCGATTAAATGACGGTAGAGTCTTGCCAGCTTTTATTGGTCAAGCTCTACGTGGTGAAGATCTGACCGTGTTTGGAGATGGAAGTCAAACCCGTTCTTTTTGCTATGTTGATGATTTGGTAGAGGGAATTGTTCGTGTATTGCATTCTGACTATCATTTACCTATCAATTTAGGTAATTCAGAGGAAATTACAATCCGAGAATTTGCTGATGAAATCATCAAGCTAACGGGAACAACACAAAGAGTTGTGTATAAGGATTTGCCAGTTAACGACCCAAAACAAAGGCGACCAGATATCTCAAAAGCAAAAGCAATTTTGGGTTGGGAACCGAAAGTAAGTCGTTCTGAAGGACTAAAATTAACTTATGAGTATTTTAAAGGTCTTTCAGAAGAAGAACTTTTTAAGAAAGAGCATAATAACTTTGAAAAATATATCAATTAAATGGGATACTTTGCACATGAAACAGCTGTAATAGATGAAAACGTGAATATTGGTAATGGAACAAAAATTTGGCATTTTTCTCATATTATGCCGAACTCCATCATTGGTAAAAATTGCAATATTGGACAAAATGTGGTTGTATCACCTGATGTAAAATTGGGGAATAACGTAAAAGTTCAAAATAATGTATCCATTTACACGGGCGTAGAGTGTGAAGACGATGTTTTTTTAGGTCCTTCAATGGTTTTCACGAATGTGATTAATCCCAGAAGTGCGGTTAATCGACGTGATGAATACATGAAAACGATTGTAAAAAAAGGCGCGACAATCGGTGCGAATGCTACAATTGTTTGTGGACATAACATTGGAGAATATGCCTTTATTGGAGCAGGTGCTGTCGTGACAAAAGAAATTCTACCTTATGCGTTGGTTGTAGGAAACCCTGCAAGGCAAATTGGCTGGATGAGTGAATTTGGTCACCAATTGAATTTTGATAAAAATGGAATTGCAGTTTGTATTGAAAGTAAGGATAAATATAGACTATCAGAAGGTAAGGTAAAAAAAATAACTTCTAAATAACTGAATAAAACTTATGTTAATTAAGAAAAATAATAAAATGGACAATTCAATACATGCTAAATTAATTAACCGAGAAGAAAAACTTGCCGTTATCGGCCTAGGCTACGTAGGATTACCGATTGCATTAGAATTTGCAAAAAAAATGAATGTAATCGGATTCGATATTAATCCTCAACGTATAGAATTAATGAGAAAAGGAATCGATCCAAGCAATGAGCTTGACTCTGAGAACTTTGAAAATCGAACAATTGAATTTACTGCAAATCCTGTGGATTTAAAAGCAGCGAAATTTTTTATCGTTGCTGTTCCTACACCGATTGACGATGCACATTTACCAGATTTAAAACCCCTTCTTAGTGCTTCAGCTACTGTAGGGGAAGCATTAAAGAAAGGAGATTATGTCGTGTTTGAATCAACCGTTTACCCAGGTTGTACGGAGGAAGATTGCGTGCCTATTTTAGAAGAATATTCAAACCTACAAGCATATACAGACTTTAAAGTTGGTTATTCCCCTGAAAGAATTAATCCTGGTGATAAGGTTCATACACTTCAAAATGTTGTCAAAGTGGTTTCTGGAAATGATAAAGAATCTTTGGAAGAAATTGCAAAAGTATATGAAGAAGTTGTCGAAGCAGGTGTTCACAGAGCAAGTGGAATTAAAGTAGCTGAAGCAGCAAAAATTATTGAAAATACACAGCGTGATGTAAACATTGCGCTGGTAAACGAATTGTCCCTTATTTTCGAAAAACTTGGAATTAACACTTTTGAAGTTTTGGAGGCCGCTGGAACAAAATGGAATTTCCTGCCATTTAGACCAGGTTTAGTAGGCGGACACTGCATTGGGGTTGATCCATACTACTTACTTCATAAAGCCAAAAAAGCAGGTCACCATGCAGAAATGATTAATAGTGGTCGTGCGATTAACGACAAAATGGGATTCTATATCGCTAAAACTGTTGTTAAGAAACTCATTGCAAAAGGTAAAGATATTCGAGATACAAAAGTGCTTATTATGGGAGCAACATTTAAAGAAAATGTGAGCGATATTCGAAATTCAAAAGTAATTGACATCATCAATGAATTAAAATCCTATTCTGTTTCGGTAGATGTTATGGATCCTTACGCTTCTTCTGAAGAAATGGAAAAAGTTTATAATATCGGCTTGGTAGAAAACGGGAATCTTTCAGATAATTATGATGCGATTATTGTTGCAGTAAATCATGACCAATATGTAAACCTTGAAGAGAGCGATTTCCAAAAACATTTACATAAAAAAGATGGTCTTTTTGTAGATATAAAAGGAATCTATCGAAACAAGATGAAAGAATTGGATTATTGGAGTTTATAATTGAATAAAATGAAAAAAAACATCTTAATAACTGGTGGTGCTGGATTTATTGGTTCGCATGTTGTTCGACTTTTTGTAAACAAATATTCGGACTATCACATTGTCAACTTTGATAAACTTACTTATGCTGGAAACCTAGAAAATTTAGATGACATTAAATCTGCTCCTAATTATACTTTCTATAAAGGCGATATCTGTAATGTAAAAGATTTGGAACAGGTTTTTAGTGAGTATAATATTACTGATGTTATTCATTTGGCAGCAGAATCTCATGTTGACCGTTCTATATCCGGACCTATGGAGTTCGTTCTTTCGAACGTTGTTGGAACAGTAAATTTATTAAATACTTGTCGTAAATATTGGAATGATTTAAGCAAACATGTTTTTTATCATATTTCTACCGATGAAGTATATGGTAGTTTAGGTAAAGAGGGGCTTTTTATGGAAACTACAGCTTACGACCCTAGAAGTCCTTATTCTGCCTCAAAAGCAAGTTCTGATCATTTTGTACGTGCATATCACCATACTTATGGTATGCAGGTGAAAATTTCTAATTGCTCTAATAATTATGGCAGCCATCAATTTCCTGAAAAACTTATTCCTTTAATGATTCATAATGCTGTAAATAATAAAGAACTGCCGATTTATGGGGATGGATTAAATGTGAGAGATTGGCTGTGGGTTGAAGATCATGCCAGCGCAATTGATGTGATTTTTCATCAAGGAAAAAATGGAGAAACGTATAATGTTGGAGGACTGAATGAATGGACAAATATTGATTTAGTGAAACGAATCGCAAGTATTATTGATGAAAAGCTTGGGAGAAAGAAAGGAGCCACTGAAAAACAAATAAAATTCATTAAAGATAGAGCAGGACATGATAGAAGATATGCAATTGATGCTTCTAAAATCGAAAAGGAATTAAACTGGAAACCCTCCATAACCTTTGATGAAGGCTTAGAAAATACAATTGATTGGTATTTAAAAAATAGTGAATGGGTAAATCGAGTGGTTTCAGGTGAATATCAAGCGTATTATAAAAATCAATACTTATTATAGCTTTAATATTCTTTTGAAAATAAGAAAAATACAATGATTTTTTATGATTTAAAAGATTATTACACTATTTTAGTGGTATATTAAGAATAAAACATTAACAATGAAAAACAGTTTCTTATACCTAGCCTTGTCTTTCGCTGTACTTACATTCACTTCGTGTAAAAAAGAAGTGAATAACGATGTAGAGTACAATATAGACCAAAGTTACTCTTTGACTAATATTGCCTACGGAAGTCATGGAAAACAAAAAATGGACATTTATTTACCAGAAGGAAGAAGTGCAGCAACCACAAAGGTATTTGTTCTAATTCATGGAGGTGGATGGCATGCGGGGAGTAAGAGTGATATGACTGCTTCTTTTGACAATTTAAAAGAAGTTTACCCTGATTATGCGATTATTAATATGAATTATCGCCTCGGCACAGTTCAGAGTCCAGGTTATGACAAACAAATTAAAGACATACAAAAAGCTTTAGAACATTTTCAAGATCCAAAATATAATGTTTCTGACGAGTACTTTCTAATCGGAGCTTCAGCAGGTGCTCATCTATCTCTTTTATATGGCTATGGTTTTGATACTCAGAATAATGTCAAAGGAATTTGTAATATTGTAGGACCTTCGGATATTACAGATCCAGCCTATTTAAATGGAAACGATCCTTATTTAGAGTATGCATTTACTACTTTAGTTGGACCATACACTTATCAACAAAAACCAGAGTTATACGAGGAAGCAAGCCCTGTAACTTATATTTCGGCTACATCACCTCCTACGATTTCATTTTATGGGGACACAGATCCATTAATTCCAACTTCTCAAATGACTTTGTTACACGACAAGTTGAATCTACATGGAGTTGATAATGAAGCTACCATGTATGCAGGTGAAGGACACGGAAATTGGAGCTATGCAAACAACTTAGATTTCATTTTAAAGCTTTATGATTTCATAAATACACATTTTTAAGCTGTCATTGGTTTATAAACTTCAAACTATATCTTTTTATTGATTGGGTTGTAGTTATTTTTTTAAATGGTATGATAACCAAGCTCGTTTTTGTTTGAAAATTTACCTAAAATTTTCGCAAATTGGTCTTGTACAACGCTTATGTTTTTATAAAATTTATTTGACTAACTACTGTTTCATAATTCCCCTGACTCTACGTACTTCTTTGTAGAGTAACTATTCATCAACCTCATAACTTTTTAGTAAAAGCACAGTACTTATTCTGAACCTTCTATCAACTTCATTAGCACTAAAATCTAATCTATCTATGATGTTTTTGCACTATATTCAGGACAATCTACTCGAATTTCGGATTCGGCAAGTTTTGTTTTTAGTAAATTGCAATAGTGTACTCCGTTTTCTGAATTATAGAATGAACAAGTAAAACACATTCGTTGAATGGTAATGATACCTGATTTGTTTAGGTCATAAATCAATTTAAGCAATCCGTTAAGCATGATAGACTTTTGTTTTTCGTCAATACATTTAATTTTGGATTAAAATATTTTGGTTCTGTCTTCTAATAAACTTTTATGTTGGTTGTATTTTCCTTAAATAAATTTCTCTATATTTGTTTTTTACAACAGTTTTAAAAAATAACTATGTCAGAAGAAAAAAAGTTTGTTGCTTCCGCTGAAGCAAAAGGAAAAGCAAAACAATTTAGAGCCATCGCAGTAGTTTTATGGCTGTTAGGTGTGGGAATGCAAATTTGGGCAATTACTGAGTTATTTAAAGACCCAATTACAATGTGGTTGATTATTACCTTGCTTGTTATTGACTTAGCTTTGGTTATAACAGGCTCACTTCTTTGGAAAAAGTCTAATAAATTGGATCCTCCAACAGAAGAAAGGAAATTTTTATTCTTTATGCAAAGTCAATTAGGGCTTTTTACAGCTATTGTAGCGTTTTTGCCATTTATCATTTTTCTTTTAACCAATAAAAATATCGACAAAAAACAAAAAGCAATACTTGGTGGAATCGCTGGTGCTGCATTGTTAATCGCTGGTTTTGTTGGCTTTGACTTTAATCCTGCTTCTGTTGAAAAATATACAGAAGAGATGAATAAAGATAGAGAGTTAGTAGAAGATTTAATAGGCCAAGACCATGTGTTTTGGGCTACTACTGCTGGAAAAAAATTGCATTTATATGAAGATTGTCAGCACATTAGAAACAGTATAATCGGAGAAGGAACTGTTAAAGAAGCTTGGGAGCAAAATAAAATCGAGAAATCGGATATTTGTAAAACATGTATTAAACGTGCAGAGAAAAATAAGGGAGAAGAATCGACTAATATCCTCGAAAAAGGTCAAGAAGTTTTAGAAGGTGTTATAGCGGATGAAGAGTTGGAAGTAGTAGAAGATTAATTTTCTATCTCTCAAACGTAATGCTCCAAACGGCACGAATTTCATCTGTTCCATAGCCTGTGGCATTATCATTTGGATAATTTTCAGCAATCGCTTTGAGTGTCTCTGGTGTGATTTTTTCGTTTTCAACACCATGACATTGTAAACACATTTCATTGGTGAAAATCGGTCTGTAATAATAAATTTTGTCTCCATCAACTTCTATGCTTGGCGTAATATCTTCACCTGTTTTACCTTCTGCAACAAGATTTTTATAATATTGAATTTGTTCTAATTCTTTTTTGTTTGCGTAATTATCTGGATTTCTTGCCAAATCAGTTGCCCGTTTTATTTCAACATTATATTCTTCTATTTTTGAGTTTGTTAATGAAATTGCATTGGTTTTGCAAAATGATAATGCGTGAATTGTTCCACCTTCATTTAATGCTCCAACCAAGTTTTTACCGAGTAGTTGTTGACTTTCAACTGAAATTTGTGTTCCTTTCTCATTGAAAAATTGCAATTCTTCTTCTGTAATCGTTGATGTTTCTACTTTATCACTATCTATTTCAGTTATGGACGAATCACTGCTACAACTTATCATGAAGATGGCAAGAAAAAGTAAAGAGGCAATGTTTTTCATTAGACTATTTTTGTTCATGATACAAAATAAGGAAAATATTTAAAATTTTCGTGTAACTTTAATTACAAAGTTTAAAAGTCAGTTCATTTTAATTCGATGAGGTTTTAAAAAGAACCACAAAAACTAAAATGGAGCCATTGCATTGAAATTTCGCAGAATCTCCCTTTCTTCTTTTTTACTGTAAATGATTTGTTGCCAACTCAAAGGTCGCAATTCCTCTTTCCATGAAAATATTTCAACACGTTCTTCCTTTTTGTCAATTTTATTCATTGGATAAAGGACTCCATCAGGAATATCTCGGTATGTAGCAGTAGTAATGTCACCCTTTTCAAAACGTAAAGTTATGTTTGATGAGTATAAACGATTCATTCCTTTTCTTTCGACGACAATCAATGTGTCGTTTTCGTCCTCTTGCTCTAGAAAGTAAATGGTTTTTGCGTTTCCGTCAATTTCTACACGTTTTATTTCTGTACTATCAAATATGGCGACCATTGATGTTCCCGTGACTTGATTGAAATAATTCGTTGAATCGACATTGGTCACAATCAGTCCATTTTTACGGATAAAAGCGCGTTGGATTTCGTCGTCTTTCTCATAGACAGAAATTGTATCGCCAGTAAGTTGTGCATTTCTTGCCCACAAAATAGGTGCGGTATAAAGATTCATTTCTCCGTTTTGTCGATTATAACTCAAAGAATCGCAAACCCCTTGCATATCGCCTCTGTAGAGTTTTACGTTTTTATAGGCTAGCATTAACTTTGGTTCACTTACAGAGTCTAAAAAATTATAAAGCGTATCAGCATGAATGTATAACGTGTCTTTATCATCAAATCGTTTGGCTAAGGTATGACCCGTGATAAATCCATATTTTTCAATATCGCTATTGTAAGCATAATCGCCCGTAAAACTAATTTTATTGGTTGTATCAACTAAATTTACATTGTATTTGGCAATATAAATGCTGTCAATTGACGAATAGTACAAAGAATCTGCACTAATAAAAATATCAGCACGGTCAACATACGCATTTTTTTGCAAAACTCCCTCATCGTTGTTAATATCGTACCATCCTTCTTCGCAATACATATTCATGCTGTCACCAACGATAGTTGTTGGACCGTAAAAGTATGATTTTTTACTACTTGTATTGAATCGTAAAGTATCTGTTGTAATGGTATAATCATCGTTTTTATACAATACATTTTTACTAAAATTGAATTGCTCAGATTTAGGATAAAAATAACCAACAGTACTACTCAGATAGTCATTTGAAGAAATACTTGTAATAACACCTTTGTTTTTATAGATTCCAACATCTCTTTTTAGGTCGTAATCCATCGAGTCTGTTATTAATCTATATTCATTGTTTCTGATTCTGACATTTCCATAAAGTTTAATATAGTCTTTATTTGCGTCAAAATGCATGGAATCACAAAACAAATTAAGCGTATCTAATTTATTAAAATGTACGTTTTTATATGCTTTTACATGATTTAAGTTACTGTTGAAATAGGCAGAATCGCAGTACAATTTGTTGCTCCCACTTTTAAAGACAACATTGCCTGTAACAATCCAATTTTTTTTGCTATCTAGCTTAATATCATCAGCTCCATCAAGTAATTCGATAACGTCTTGGCTATATGAAAGGTTTGAAAATAAAAAAATTGCGCCTCCTATTAAAAGCGCAATTTTAAATATTTTGTTAACTCCTTTCAATTATCTTGTTTTTAAAGTTTGTACTCTGTCAGGTCCAACCGAAACCGTTGTAATTGGAACGCCAACTTTATCTTCTAGATAGCTCACATAATTTTTTAATTCTTGTGGAGCATCTGCAAAAGAGGTTAACTTTGTTATATCAGTATTCCAACCTTTTATTGTTTCATATACGGGTTCAACGTTAATATCACACATATCAAATGGTAGGTAATCAATTTTCTTGCCATCAATGATATAATGTGTGCAAACTTTAATTTCATCAAAGCCATCAAGTACATCAGCCTTCATCATAGAAAGTTCTGTTGCGCCATCAATCATAATTGCATATTTTAGGGATGGAAGATCAATCCAGCCACACCTTCTTGGTCTGCCAGTTGTAGAACCAAATTCATGACCTGCTTTTCTGATTTTTTCTCCTACTTCATCATGTAGTTCCGTTGGGAAAGGTCCCGAACCAACACGTGTACAGTATGCTTTAAAAATTCCAATTACATTACCAATTTTTTGAGGAGCAACCCCCAGACCAGTACAAGTTCCTGCTGTAATTGTATTTGATGAAGTAACAAAAGGATAGCTTCCGAAATCTATGTCAAGCAATGTTCCTTGAGCGCCTTCAGCTAAGATTTTCTTATTTTCTTTTAGTGCATCATTAATGAAGTGTTCACTATCGATTGCAGTAATTGTTTTTAAAAGATTTATTCCTTCAAAAAATGCTGGCTCTAATTCGTCAATATTATATTCAAATCCTTCATAATGTTTAAGCATTCCGATATGTTTTGCTTTTAGATTTTCGTATTTTTCTTTAAAGTTGGAAGCGTAAATATCGCCAACGCGTAGCCCATTTCTTCCAGTTTTATCCATATATGTAGGACCAATTCCTTTTAGTGTGGAACCAATTTTAGAGTTTCCTTTTGCTTGTTCTGATGCAGCGTCTAGCAATCTGTGCGTAGGTAAAATTAAATGTGCTTTTCTAGAGATTAGCAATGTTTCTGTGATAGGCAAATTAAATTTGCTTAGTGCCTCAATTTCTTTTTGGAAGATTACTGGGTCGATAACTACACCATTACCAATAACATTAAGAATGTTTTTTCTAAAAATACCAGAAGGAATTGTGTGAAGAACGTGTTTTATGCCGTCAAATTCAAGTGTATGACCAGCATTTGGCCCACCTTGAAATCGAGCGATAATATCATATTCAGGAGTTAAAACATCTACAATTTTTCCTTTTCCTTCGTCGCCCCATTGCAGTCCTAACAAAACATCTACTTTACTCATTATTTGTTATTTATAAAATTTTATTTGATTATGATTAAATGAATTTTCTTTATTTAAAGATATAAATCAAGTTGATAGGATGAAAAAATCTACACTTTGCCTTTGTTGTCTTTATCTTGCACTCTTGTTCCATAAAAATACAAAGAATGGTGGTCGATACTAACTCCAAATATTTCTTCAATGGAATTTTTAATATTTTGGATTCTAGGATCACAAAATTCTATTAATTCTCCTGTATCTGTAAGAACTAGGTGGTCGTGTTGATTTCTGCCATGTGATTTTTCAAATTGTGTTGTGTTTGTACCAAACTGATGTTTTCGCACAAGGTTACACGCTAAAAGCAAATCTATTGTATTGTATAAAGTCGCCCGAGAAACGCGATAATTTTTATTTTTCATTTTGATATAGAGCGATTCAATGTCAAAATGACCATCGTAGTTGTAAATTTCCTCAAGAATAGCAAAACGTTCAGGAGTTTTACGATGACCGTTTTTCTCAAGGTACGCTGAAAATATATTTTTGACTGTCTCTTGTGCGTCTTTCATATCTATGAGCTTAAAAGACAAATTTAATGAATTTGTAGTGATAAGGAATGGAAAAACAAATAAAATTTCATGAGTTATAAAGAAGTTATAAACAGGGAATAAGATCAATTAAGACTATACACTATGACTATTTTGAAACAAACGAAACGTAACTATTTCTGGTGTCATTCCAATACGACCAGGAAATCCTAAAAAACCAAACCCTTTGCTAACAAACAAGTAGCGTCCGTCTTCCTTGTATAGACCTAACCAACGTTTATAGCGATATTGGGCAGGGCTCCATTTGATGCCTGGAATATTAACACCAGCTTGAAAACCATGTGTATGTCCGCTCAATGTTAAATCGTAAAAAGTTGGATATTCCCTAATAACATGTTCCCAATGTTCTGGGTCGTGACTCATCAAAATTTTACAGCTATTATCATCCAAGCCTTGAGAGGCGAGTTTAATATCTCCGTATTTTGGAAAACGACCAGAGCCCCAGTTTTCTACGCCAACAATATCAATGCTTTCACCATTTTTTTCGATGCTAACGTTTTGATTGTTTAATAAGGTAAATCCTGTATTGCGATAAAATTCATCAATTTGAGTTAAGTGTGCTTCACGCTCTTCGTCACTATTAAAAGGAACATAATCACCATAATCGTGATTACCAAGCACGGCGAATTTTCCGTATTTAGCTTTTAGATTTTTGAATAATTCAAAATATGGAATTGCCTCTGAAATTCTATTATTAATTAAATCTCCAGTAAATAAAATGATATCTGGCTTTTCCTCGTTGATTAAATCTAATCCTTGCTGAACCTTTTCGTAGTTATCAAAACTTCCAGCATGAAAATCGGTAAAATGCACAATTTTGAATCCTTCAAATGCTTTGGGCAATCTTTTTAGCGATAAGTCTAATTTTTTATTGTGGTAATTATATTTTCCTTTTGTAATTGCATAAAGTGTTCCCATAAGTGGAATAAATGCAGCACTCAAAGAGATATTCTTTACAAAGTTACGTCTGCTATGAAAAGAAGCTTTGCTTACTCTCCGCTTCAGAATTAGCTTTTTAAAATGAATGCTATATCGTGTAATATCTTCGAGTAAAAATGGGATAACTGCTATAATCTTTACCACAACGATTCCTACGCCTAAGCCTATAGTGAAATTTATCCATGAAGAGCTGATGTAAAATTCTTGTGTACTTCTGTAAGTGAGAGAAAAGACACCAATAAAAAATAGGAGAGAGGTTATAGGAATTCCCCATCTGAGAAACTTAAATGCTTTATTTTTTGTTGTTTTACTATATGCTTTCCATAAGTAAATATCAATAATGATAAATATGGCAAGGATAATTGAAAACGTAATTAGCAATCTTAAATTCATCCAAAACTTTTATATATAACCAATATTTCAAGGAAATGTTTGCAGTGAAAAAATATAAAAAAGTTTAAAATTTACTCTTCTTCATCATGACTTAAGAATTTATCATAGTCAGCTTCACTCTCTTGCGCTGCATCATCCCAGCGTTCTACTCGTTTTATTCCTTCGATAATCTCAAACTTTTCGATGAGTTCCTCAAGGTGATATTTGTCGTAAACAAGTACTTTTATTTTTCCTTCAAAAATCCCATCATCTGAAGTAAAACTAATAGATTTCATGTCCACATTTTGTTGAAAGGATATAATTTCAGTGATTTTGTTTACAATCCCTAATCCATCTATTCCAACGACCCTAATTCCAGCAATATATTCTTTTGATTCCTGATTTTTCCAACGTGCCTTTATAATTCGATAGTTTCGTTTTGACATCATATTAGCGGCGTTTGGACAATCCACGCGATGAATTCTAATTCCACGATTTGCACTGATAAAACCAAATATAGAATCGCCTGGAAGTGGGTTACAGCATTGAGCAAATTCATACTGTATATCTTTGAAACTTTCGCCAATAATAATGGTGTCTTTCTTCTGATCAATTTTCTTTTGAATTGCCGAAAATGATGAGCTATCTTTAGAAGGTTTTGTAACTTCTTTTTCGTAACTGAGAATTCCTCCAGTATTGGGAATGGTTCTAAGTTTACTTAAATCGACTTTCCCTTTGGCTACTCGAATGTATAAATCGAGTGTGGTTGGGATATTATAAAACTTTTCAAGGATGGAAAGATTTTCGCTTGTAAATCGTATGTTGTGTTGTTTAAACTTCCTCATGAGGATTTCCTTTCCATCTTCAGAAATTTTATTTTTCTCCTCTCTGAGTGCCGACTTAATTTTTTGTTTTGCACGACCTGTAACAACCATTTTAAGCCAATCTTCCTTCGGTTTAATATTGTTTCCAGTAATAATTTCTATTTGGTCACCATTTTTTAACTGATGACTTAATGGTTTTAGTCGGTTATTTACTTTTGCGCCTACACAAGAAAGTCCGATGTCGGTATGAATATCGAAAGCAAAATCAAGTGTTGTAGCGCCATTTGGCAAAACCCTTAATTCTCCTTGCGGTGTAAAAACATATATTTCATTGTTAAATAAATTAAGTTTAAACTCATTAATGAAATCCATTGCGTCTGCATTGTGACTTTCAATGAGCTCTCTAATTTCACCAATCCATCTATCAAACTTTGAGTCGCCATTGCTTGATTCTTTGTAGTTATAGTGTGCAGCCAGACCTTTTTCGGCAATTTCATCCATTCTTTTAGAACGAATTTGAACTTCTACCCATTTTCCTGTTTGACTCATCACAGTTGTGTGAAGGGATTCATAGCCATTTGCGCGAGGTGTTGAAATCCAATCTCTCAGTCTATTTGGATTGGGTTGATAGAAGTCTGTAACAATACTATAAACGCGCCAACAATCAGGTTTTTCTAATTCTTCTGGTGTATCTAGGATGATTCTAACTGCAAATAAATCAAAGACTTCTTCAAACTCAATGTCTTTGTTTTTCATTTTATTCCAGATGGATGAAACCGATTTTGTTCTCGTTTTTATTTCAAAGGCATAGCCTTCGTTTTTCAGTGTTTCACGGATTGGATGCACAAATCTACGGATGAACCGATTTCGGACATCTTGTGTCGATTTTAGCTTTTTCGTTACATAATCATATCCCTCTGGCTCTAAATATCTTAGGCAGAGATCTTCCATTTCTGTTTTAATTTTGTACAACCCTAACCTATGTGCTAAAGGTGCATAAAGGAAACTCGTTTCAGAAGCGATTTTCCGTTGTTTATCAGGACGCATACTTTCGAGTGTCCTTAGGTTGTGTAAACGATCAGCAATTTTAATCAGAACAACCCTTAAGTCATCAGAAATGGTTAATACCATTTTCCTAAAATTCTCCGCTTGAATAGACACGCTTTCATCAAAAACTTCAGGGATTTTAGTTAATCCATCGATAATAACTCGGACTTGTTTTCCAAAAGACTCTTCGATATCATCCAAGGTGATATATGTATCTTCAACAGTATCGTGCAATAACGCAGCGGCAATAGAAGTCGCTCCCAGCCCCATCTCTTTTGCACAAATACGTGCTACAGCAATTGGGTGGAAAATATACGGTTCCCCAGATTTTCTTCGCATATCTTTATGAGCGTCCACAGCAATATCGAAGGCTTTACGAATAATTTTCGTTTCCTCTTTTGTTCTGTTTTCTTTAGAAGCATTTAATAAACCCCTATAAGCATTTAAAATGTCTTTTCTTTCTTGCTCTAAATCTATAACGTGTGTTCCTTCAACCTCCATTTCAGTTAAGATAAAAGTAATTATTTTGCGGGTAAAACTTTCGTAGAAACTTCTCCAAAACCAATTCTAACCCCATGTTTTAATGCGTATCCCCTAATAATTATTGTATCGTAATCTTCAATAAATTTTCTTTCTGAATCATCGGATAGTTTTAATGGTTTCGTACCACTCCAAGTCAACTCTAGCATCGAACCAAAAGAATCGGGAGTTGTACCTGAGATTGTTCCAGAAGCCATTATGTCTCCACATCGAATGTTACAACCATTTACTGTATGATGCGCCAGTTGTTGTGCCATATTCCAATACATATTTTTGAAGTTAGAATGACTAATTAAATTTTCCTCTCCATCTTTCGGTTGGATAAAAACTTGCAGGTTAATATCATAGGACTTGTTTCCTTCATATTCTAAGTATTTTAACACTTTCGGGTCTTGAACAGGACCAGGAATTTTAAATGGTTCTAATGCATCCAATGTTACAATCCACGGAGATATTGAAGAAGCAAAGCTTTTTCCTAAGAAAGGACCAAGTGGAACATACTCCCATTTTTGGATATCACGAGCAGACCAGTCATTGAATAAAACCATTCCAAAAATATAGTCTTCAGCCTCTCCAGTCGTAATTGAATCACCCAGTGGCTTTCCATCAAATGTGATAAACGCCGTTTCCAATTCAAAGTCCAAACGTTGTGAAGCAGAGAAGATTGGGTCAGCATCATTGTTGGGTTTTATCTGTCCTTTTGGTCGGTGAATGTCTTGACCTGAAACGATGATTGAACTCGCTCTTCCATGATAGCCAACTGGAAGCCATAACCAATTTGGTAAAAGTGCATTTTCTGGATCTCTAAACATTTTCCCAACATTTGTAGCGTGGGGACGAGAAGAGTAGAAATCAGTATAGTCACCTATTTGAACTGGCAATAACATTTCAACTTCTTCTATGTCGAAAAGAACTTGCTCTACATGATGTTGATTGCTGGACAAATCCGTATATTCAACGTTGAATAATTTTGACAATCTTTTTCTTAAATCTGAGGCTGCTGCTTTTCCTTTTTTCATTAAAGGATTTAATGCGTCCGTTTTAAAATCATCTTCTGTAAATGGAAGATTTGTAAAATATCCCAAAACAAATAACGCATGTAAATCGATTACCTTTTCTCCAATTCTTGAAGCAACACGAGGATAATCATTTCCCACTTGAAAAACTCCGAAAGGAAGGTTTTGAATTGGAAAATCTGAGTATTTATCTACTTCAATCCAAGATTTTAGAGTAGGGTCATTTGCATTTATCATATCTGTTTGATTTTTTTATGTTTTGAACAAATTTAAAAGAAATAATTGAAATTATTAAGTAATTGAAGTAAAGTCTAAAAGAAATAATTGAAAAAGGTGAGTTTATTGTAGAAATTTAGTTTATGTGTCTTGATGTTCGTATCTTTGCAGTTTGAATCAATAAATAAATGCCTCCAAAACGTTATTATTTTATTCGTATTATTATATCAATACTCATTTTGTTTTTGATACATTGGGCGTTGATTCTTCTAAATGTATTTAGCTTGGTTCTTCCAATAATTATTGTAATTGATTTGGCAATTGTAACTCAATTTATTGGTGCAGCATTTATTGCAACAGTTGGAAAAATAGATAAACCAGAGTCATTTTCGCAACGCTTTTTGGTGCTTACGACATATCAGCTTTTTTTAATTATGATTTTTTTATTAGCTGTGTTTTTTGGCGCAAAAGATCATTTTAAAATGTTTATGATTCATTACATGTCAATTTTCGGTGTGTTGATGATTATTCAATCTGTTCTATTGGTTCGTTTAGGAAAAAAATTATAAAAATTTGCTCTTGTATTTATCCATTAATTGTATGATTTCTGAGAGATTCATCCGTTTAGCCATTTCATAGGTTGAAATTCCATTACCCGAATCAATAAAGGGGTTTGCTCCATTGTCAAGTAGTAATTCTACAATTTGTTTATTTATTTCAGTTGTTGCGTACCAAATGGCCGCCGTTTTTGCATCATTTATTAGATTTACATCTGCTCCATTTTCAATGAGTAACTTTGCTAATTCATAACTTCCATCACCACAAGCAACGATAAGTGCCGTGCTTCTATCAGGAAATCTTTTATTTACATCAGCGCCTAATTCTATAAAATATTGCATCAATTCATCACACTTTCCCTGAAAAGCATACTGGAAAGGAGTTAATCCATCGATAATCACATCTATGTTGTTTGTAGAAAATTCAGAAGCTATAAGGTTTTTATCACATTTCATTAATAAACCTTTTAAACGAAGTTGCTCCTCGTCTGAAAGAGAAAAAACCTTTTTCTTTTTGAATAGATTAAAAATTCTCATTGATTTTTTAAAACAAAGATAAGGAATTTCTTAGCTATAAAGTAGTTTGTTTTTGCTTATCAATATCACTTTTTCCGTTCGTTTTTTGATAGTTTATCCTGTTTGGAGATTGTTTATTTTAAAAGACTAAACGTTGTTCTCTTGCTCGATCAGATGCTGTTTATACCATCTATGTTTTTTGAGTAATGCGAGAGTTGGTTTCAAGAAAATCAAGAAAAAGACAGAATTTACTGTGTTACTTATGGTAAAAGCAATTGCAACTTGGAGTGCAGGCTCTGAGCTAAATGAAACGGCTATGCTTTCCAACACTCCAAAAAGCGGAATCATGAAAATAACGCCTACAAGATTAAATAATGAAGCTGCCAATGCGACTATTTTGGATAAAGAAGAGAATTTCATACTAACGAGAAGGGCAGTAGAAGTAGTTCCGATATTTGCACCAATAACAATTGGAATCGCAGTACCAATATCCATAGACCCTTGGGTTACCAAAACAATTACTAAACCAACAACAATCGAGCTAGATTGGATTAAGACGGTTATCATGATTCCGTATAAAATCCCCATTAGCGGATGAGAAGCATGAGATAAAATATTTAAAAGAACTACATTGTTTTTAATTGGTTCCATTGCATCACTAAGTAAGGTTAAAGAGAAAAATATAAAGCCAAAATAGAAGATGGATTTTCCAGCAACAGCCAATTTTGTGGGTACTAAACTAATCATTGACCCTAAAACGATGAAAATGGGTCCAATTAAATATGAATTTGCAGAAACAATCCAAGCAGTAGAGGTATTCCCGATGTTGGTGCCGAGTAAAATTAAGATACTATCTTTAAATCCAATCACACCAGAATTGACCAATGTGACAGTTAAGGATGATACCATGGTACTGGACTGAATCACGGCTGTAATGATTCCTCCTAAGAAAAACCCACCCAAGGGTAGTTTCGTGATTTTTTTAATCCAGGTAGAAAGCCTTTCAGTTCCAATGTTTTGAATCTCTTTGCTAAAACTTTGTAAACCAAAAATAAACAGCGAAATTGCTGAAATAATGACAATTATGATTTTAATATCCTCATACATTACTGCGTTGAGTTAATAAAGTTTTAGCAAAGATATGTTTTTATAGTAAATGTTCATTTTGAAGATTATTATTTTCTTCTCATCTTTTAAAACTTAATCTGTCAGAACTTTATAAGTTGGGTCTTCAACCACATTTACTTGGATAATATCATCAGCATTTTTTAGCAATCTATGACAATCTGGACTTAAATGGTGTAATTTTACTTTTTTTCCTACTTTTAAGTATCGTTGAGTGATTTTATTAAGGGCTTCGATGGCTGACATATCGACTATTCGACTTTCCTTAAAGTCGATAATAATTTCATCTGGGTCGTTGAGAACATCAAACTTTTCATTAAAAACTGCTGTAGAACCAAAGAACAAGGGTCCATAAATTTCATAGTGTTTTACCCCATTTTCGTCAATTCTTTTACGGGCTCTAATGCGCTTTGCATTGTCCCAAGCGAAGACCAATGCAGAAATAATTACTCCGATAATTACAGCCAAAGCTAAGTTGTGCAAGAAAGCTGTAACTAGGGTTACAACAATCATTACAAAGACATCAGATTTTGGCATTTTATTAAAAACTTTAAAACTTGCCCATTCAAACGTTCCGATAGACACCATGAACATCAGTCCAATTAAAGCAGCCATAGGCAAACGTTCGACCAATCCTGCACCAAACATTATGAAAATGAGGAGTCCAATTGCAGCAACAATTCCAGAAAGCCTTGCCCTCGCTCCGTTGGAAATGTTAATCAAACTTTGTCCAATCATTGCGCATCCTCCCATTCCTGAAAAGAGTCCAGATAAAATATTGGCTGCACCTTGTGCTAAGGATTCCCTATTTCCATTTCCCCTTGTTTCTGTAATTTCATCTACGATATTTAAAGTTAATAGGCTCTCAATTAACCCAACACCTGCCATAATTAGGGCATAAGGTAAAATAATAGTTAATGACTCAAAAGTAAAGGGGATGGCAGGGATGTGAAACGGTGGAAAACCACCTTGAATAGAAGCTAAATCAGCAATGGTTTTTGTGTCCAAACCAAAACCAGCGACAATGGCAAATATCACTATAATCGCCATTAGAGAAGAAGGCAATGCTTTTGTTATTTTTGGTAACCCCCAAATAATTATCATAGTTAATACCACTAAAGCTAATAATACATATAGGTATTGTCCTGACAACCAATTTCCTGAACTATCTTTGAATTGACTTAATTGAGATACGAAAATTACAATGGCCAAACCATTTACAAAGCCATAAATTACAGGTTGTGGGACTAAGCGCATTAACTTGCCTAATTTTAAAAGTCCAAACACCATTTGTATGATTCCTGCTAAAATAACTGTGGCAAAAATGTATTCTATTCCATGAGAAAGAGACAAAGAAACCAAGACTACTGCGACTGCACCCGTAGCTCCAGAAATCATTCCGGGGCGACCGCCAAAGATTGAGGTAACCAATCCCATTACAAATGCTGCGTACAGGCCAGTTAGTGGAGAAAGTCCAGCTATAATAGAAAAGGCTATTGCTTCAGGGATCAATGCTATGGCAACTGTTAAACCAGATAAAACCTCTGTTTTGTAGTTTACTTTGTGATTAAAATCGAATAAGTTTATTAATAAGTTTTTATACATGAAATTGAAATTGAAATTTTAATGAGTGAACAATAAATATTTTTATGAAATACGAATTATGTAATACAGATTATTGATTAATGTAGATTAGGAAAGTGGAATATAAAATAATAGTCTAATACAAACATTGTAATCGTTGCTTTCAAGAATTAAAGTTGCAAATATAGTCTATTATTCGGAACTAAAAAAGTATATTTTTATAAAGAAAAATGGCGTACATCTTTGGATTTTTTACTCCAAAAATATACGCCATTAAAAATGTTGTAAATGTTTTTTTTACATCGTAGAGTTATTTATTACGAGCCAATTGCACAAATCCATGAACATTCTCCTCATCACCATTGTGACTCACAAGGCGTGCTTTATAAAAGTATGTTCCTTCATTACAATCTGCACCGCTATTATGTATTCGTCCATTCCACATAAAATCAATGGAATCACTATTAAATACAATATTCCCCCATCTATTTAAAACTGTAATTTCAAACTCATGAACGTTGACATAACCAACTATTTTAAAGAAGTCATTTTGGTTATCTCCATTTGGTGTAAATACGTTTGGAAACTCCCATTCCATTTCAGGATAAATTACATTGATTAATTGACTTGTAGAGTTAACACAACCATTTATACTTTCCTCTGTAAGTACAATGGTGTATTGACCTACTTCTGTGTATGCATAATATAGAGTGTCATTGTAATTGATTTCGAAACCTCCATCTCCAAATTCCCAAGTAGAAGTAGTTCCGCTGTTTCCTGAATTGTTTATGATTTCAACTTCTAATGGTGGCATACCCGTATCTGGGTTAACCTCAAAGTCTGCATCTGGAGTTGGGAATATCGTAATGCTTTCAGTCGAAGTGTTTGGACACATACCTGGAGTTGTATATTCAACAATGTATGTCGTTCCTGAAACACCATTAAAAATCTCACCTGTAATCGGGTCGATAGAAGCGGTATCTCCAATCGGGGAAACGATACTAAATGTTCCACCTGGAGTTGCAATATCTGTCGCACTATTTCCAGCTTCATTTTCTTTACAATAGTCAGTCAAAGTAAACGAAGCGTCTGCTAATGAAGGATCAACTAAGGTAAAGTTGTCATCAACAACACAACCATTTGCATCTGTGACTGTAACAGAGTAGTTTCCTGCACCAACACTTGTTAGTTCATTAGTATTTCCTCCAATTATATTTCCACTTCCATCTGTCCATTCAAAAGTAATTGGAGCAACGCCTCCAGAAATAAATAATTCTATGCTACCATCTGTATCTCCTGCACAAGTTGGATTAATTGTTGAAGAATTATCGATACTAACCATTGAAATGTCATCGATTATAATTGTGCCTGTAGAGTCACAGCCATTAAGATCAACAACGACGAAAGAATAAGTTCCCGGTGTTAAATTTTCAAATAAAGGATTTGCTTGTGGAGTTCCTCCATTAAGAGAGAATTCGATAGGATTTGCACCACCAGAGGTTTGAAATGAAATTACACCATTATTTTCATTACAAGTAGCATCAGTAGTTGTTATTCCTGTTATTTCAACTCCTGGAACATTGTTTATTGATTCAGTTCCATCAACAGAACAACCGTTTGCATCTTCAATGTGAATATTAAATGTTCCGCCTTGTAAATTAGTAAATATACCATTCCCTTGCGAGGTTGTTCCTCCATCAATTGAATAAGTGTAAGGAGCTAAACCACCAGACGCACTAATTGTGATACTACCATTCCCTTGGTCACAATTCTCATCATTTGAAGTGTCTAAAGTATAACTCACAACAATCATGGAGATATTGATTTGATATACTAGATAACAATCTGGATCGGTAATATTTTCTGCTCTAACCCAGTAAGTTCCGTTATTATCAGTAGAAACAACTGAATTTATAGCATTTACGTCATTAATTGCGTCATTTTCTGTTAGATGAAAAGTAATGGTTGCAGGGTCAGAAGATGCATCAATTGCATCATTTAAGTCTGCTGTATTACCTGAACAAAATTCAATATCTGATAGATTTAGTGTTGGTTCATCACAATAGCAAGGCTCTGGACTTGTATAACTTTGTGTTGCTTCACAATCTGTGTCATCGCTAAAATATACAGAAACATTACAATTACCACCGTCAGCGGTCAAATTTGTCAAAGAATAAGTATAAGAAGAACTAAAAGGAGCAGAAGCAACTATGTGTGTGTTTCCAGCGCAATCTTCAATAATTAAATTACCTGTTGAAGGAGGATTGTTAACTTGTATTTCAACATCCACATTGTATTCGTCCATTCCTTGACAATCAGAAACCGTTAAGTTAGAGATTGAAACACTACAAGTTGGGATCAAAATTGCACAATTTGTGGTTGCAGTACCTCCAGTTTGGTTCATTGTGATAAATCCAGCATCACCGTCATAATTTGTTAGAACCACAATATAATAATCTCCGGATTGTGCAGGAGGTGGAGTAGAAGCACCAGGTCCATAACCACCAGGAGTGCCAATACCAATGTACTCAATATTGTCTGGATGATAGCTACATTGTAATGGATAAGTTCCGCTGTTTATATCATCACAGCCAACAGTTAAATCTGAATAAGGTCCCCACATCGCAAAATCGACGTCAACTGAAGAGTTTTGATACCGTTCTTGTCTAATTTCAATTTCGAGTGTCCCTGGTTGGTCAATTTGAAAATAATACCAAATTGGTCGGGGTTGCGTGCCAAGACAACCATAGTTTGGTCCAGAGTGAGCACTTCCAGATGTTGCATTTGGAAAAGCATAACTTCCATCGGTACAGAAAGGACGTAAATCGGAACAATCCGCACCAGTAGGAATTGGACTGTTTGTAGGTTCGCAAGAAATGGCTGCGCTCCACCCAGGCATTCCATCATTTCTTGCACACCCAAGACCACCTCTATCCTCTGTTTCAAATCTAAATGTAAGACAGCCAGATGTACCTGTTATTTCGGTAGCATATAATTGACCTTTTCTATATGTTCCTATTAATGGTGCGCTTGTGCTGTTACCATCATAGATTCTAAGTTCATCAATGGATGCACCCCAAAAACACTCATTTTCAAACAAGGCAAATGAAGTGAAATACGCATAAATTGGGTCGCCCGTTGGACTGCAAATTGTATGTGTATAGGAAGCACCATTTGTGCCTGGATAATCGCCATCTCCTCCTGGATCAAGAAATGTAGCATTACACGATACACTGTTCCCGCCATTAACCATTATGATTTCATCAGGTTGAGCAAAAGTTATAAATGATACAAGAAGCAAACCAAGGCAAAAAAGTTTTTGCATTAATTTTGAGTAGTCATAAAATATTTTCATAGGTATGTATTGTTTAATTATCTATTTTTTTTTATGTGTAATACTTTATCAGTATCATAAATACGATAGTACAAATCTTCATCACTATAGAAGTCGATGAAATACTTGGCAATGTTAAACTCTTCAAAATTAAATTCTGTAAAATTATCGTGTTTGATTGCGTTTGGATTGTATTTATCTTTTAGTCCCAATTCAGAAATGTTTTGAGCATTTGGAGCTTCGCTGACAGAGATAAACTCGCAACGATTATAAATTGCAATATGGCTCATAATGATTTCTAAATTATTTTCAATTTTTTTATTGAAATAATCACCGTAAACTTCTTTTAAATCAGCTTCTACTTTTGCATAATTTTCAAGTTTTGTTATGTCTTGATTCTTTTCTTGAGAAAAAAGTGACGAAGAAAAGATTAAAATTATTGTAAGAATAAAATATCGTTTCATAAAGTTTTAAGTTTAAATAAGTTAATATTAATTAGCTAGCTAAATTAGTATTAATTTTAACAATAAACGAACCGTTCATGTAATAAGTTGCATTAACAATTAACTGATTTTTATCATTGTATATTAAATTACTCTTTTATAATTAAAATATATATACCCAAATACATTGAATATATTATCTTTGTTGACTTTTAGTAAATGTTGATTGTCGGTAAAAAATAAAAATTAAATATGGTAAAATTCATTACTTTTTTAAAAGGAATCAATAGAAAAATAATAATTACTTGTTTACTTTTTGTTGTTATTTCGTTCTCTTATTTCTCTCAGATTGTACCACCTGGTCACGGAAACACAAACACAACAAGCACATTTGCTTTTGGTATAAAGCAAGATATGAATCGAAAAGATGGAATTGGATGGATGTCTGATTCTTATATTTCGATATCAAGACAAAGTAGTCAAGGAAGTAAAAACCTGTTCGAAAAGCCTGGTTTTTTTATCGTCAATCAAGAATTTTACAATCGTTTTTTGCCGAATTGGGAACATTCAATCGCTTTGAGTTATAGAAGACAGAACAGGTTTAGCGACGAAGACCCTTTCGTGGCTGAAGATCCAGCATATAAAAATGAATTTCGTTTATACGGAAGATTTTCTTATCTCTTCAAAAGCAAATATGTTGAAATAACGCCTACTTTGAGACAAGAATTTATGAAGTATTACAATCCTGATTTTACACATTACGATGAAACCTTTAGGATGCGAACACGGTTTCGGTTGAAATTTACGTTTAATTTGACAGAAGACAAAGTTCACAAGATTTCGTTGTATTCAGAGCAATTGTTTTCAACTTCTCGTTATCATACGACTAAAGGTTTTTCAGATTTTGTTTATAAAGACAGTCGCTTTACATTATTCTATTCATATTCTCCTTACGAAATTCCTTTTGCTTTTAACATTGGTTATATGAATAATCTGATAGGATATAAAAAACCATTTTCAGTTCATAATTTTGCATTGGACGTAACTTGGAAAAATCCGTTTAAAGGTAAAAGAGATAAATAAATATTCTTTTGCTACATAAAATAGATTTGAGTTATAATATTTTTGATTATATTTCAAGAATCGATATCTCAAAATTATGGAAATAGTATTAATCGTTTTGGCTGGAATATGTGTGATTGCAGGAGTGTTGGGGAGTTTTCTTCCAATTCTTCCTGGTCCTCCGATTGGCTGGCTGGGCTTATTGCTTTTACATTTTACAGAAAAAGTACAATTTAGCCTTACCTTTTTAATTGTTACTGCCTTGGTAACGATATTCTTGACGATTTTTGATTATGTACTACCTAGTAAAATGGTTAAAAGGAAAGGAGGTTCAAAAATAGGAGAGAGAGGAGCTTTGATAGGTGCTATCGTTGGTATGTTTTTCGGCCCGATAGGAATTATTGTTGGTCCATTTGCTGGAGCGATGTTGGGAGAACTTATTGATAAAAAAGGCGATTTCAACAACTCAATGAAGATAGCTTTTCAGTCATTTATCGGTTTTATTCTAAGCACAGGACTCAAATTAATTTGGGGTCTTCTGATTCTATTTTGGTATATAAAAGAACTTGTTTTCTAAGATTGTTCTTTCATTTTCTTTTCCCGAATGTGAGCACGTTGTGAGGCTATAATCCCAACAGCCAAAGAAACAACTATTACACCCAAAGAAAGCCATTCGGGTATTTCAACATGATGAGATAATATCATTTTTATTCCAACAAACCCTAATATTGCGACCAAACTATAGCTGATGTATCTAAATTTAGAAAGCATGCCATCAATTAAGAAAAACATGGATCTAAGTCCTAAAACAGCTAGAATGTTTGAACTAAAAACAATAAATGGATCGGCTGTGATAGCCAAAATTGCTGGAATACTGTCAATAGCAAAAAATACATCTGTCAACTCAATGATTAACAACGCAATGAAAAGCGGAGTAGCCATTTTTACACCTTCTCTTTTGATGAAAAACTTACCTCCTTCCATTTCATGTGTAACAGGAAATATTTTTTTAATTAGATTAAAAAGTTTAGACTTTTCTGGATGAAATTCTTTGTGTTGACTAATTACCATTCTAACGGCTGTAAAGATGAGGAAAGTACCAAAAACGTATATTATCCAGTCAAACTTGTTAATCAAAGCTACACCAAATATAATCATGATTGCACGGAAAACTACCGCTCCTAATATTCCATAAAAAAGAACTTCATGCTGATATTTTCTGGGAATCGAAAATGCGGAAAAAATTAGAGCGATGATAAATATGTTATCAACACTCAATGATAGTTCAATGAGATAACCAGTAATGTATTTGATTACTGCGGACTCTGGTGTTAAGTCTGTTGGATTGTCAACCCATTCATATTGAAATGCAAGATAAACTACTCCAGTAAATAGGAGTGCAACAGATATCCAAATCGAAGTCCAAACAGATGCTTCCTTTGGTTTAATTTCATGAGGTGTTCTGTTGAAAACTCCTAAATCAAGAGCCAATGCAACAACTACAAACAAGATAAAGCTAACCCAAACTATCATTGTGTATTTATTAAATGTATATTTTTAAAAACTAATCCTCTTTTTTACTAATGATAATTCCAGCTTCATTTGTAACCAAATCCCACTCTTTGTCTTGCTGTTTTACTTCAAACTTGTAGATTATATCTCCATTTTCGTATATTTTTTCAACATCGTTGATACGCGAATTTGGGAACTCATCATTTATTTTGTTTGTTATGGTTTCTGGAAGTTCTTTTGAAGTGATTTCTTGTTTATGGTAAAGAATTTCACCTGCAGGATTGTAAATAATTTTGTTATCCAGAGCTGATAGACCTTTTTCAAATTCTACTTCAAAATTTTCTCCTTTCTTTTCCCACTCAATATCTTTGGCTTTCGAGAAATCTTGATTAAATTTCTCTAAGATGTTAGTAGGAACTTGATTTGGTAGAAGATCCTGAGCGTTTGTACCAAAAGCAATTAATAATATTGTAATTGTATTTAAAAATTTGTTTTTCATTGTTTCTAATTATTAGTTTAACTTTGAATTTGCATGATCAATGTGATTTTTTTAAAATAATATCAATGTTCTTTTAATTGAATAAAAAATACGTGTCATAAAAAAATCATGACAAATATACGTGATAAGTTTAAGCAATTAAAAAAATGAAACGTAAATATTTTATTAAAAAAATAAAAATTAACTAGAATGCATCAAGTAAAAATAACAAAGAATTGATTTACAGTTTATTGACAAATAAAAATGTTTACTACTAGTGATTACAATGAAATGCAAGATTTATTTATAGTTTAGAGCGAAGTCATGCCATCTCTAAAATACCATGAATCATTTCCTTTACTTCTTCACGTAGATATACTTTATCTTCACTTTTCTCTATATCTGTGAAATATAAAGGCATTTCAGCAATTATTTTTGCTTTTTGTCCTTTTAACGTACTAATTAAACAGTTCATTCCGTCTTTTCCACGTGGCTCATTTGGCATCATTACAATGGCTAAAGTTGGTTTGTCGTTAAATTCGCCCGATTCATAACACCATTCAAATGTATTTTTTAACACTGCAGGAATATTGTGTGAATACTCGGGAGTTGCTACAATTAATAAATCAGCATTATTTGCCTTTTCTTTAAATGCTTTTAATTTTTCAGAAGCTCCTTTTATGGCGTTTTGAATAGTAAAGAACTCAAACTCATGTAAGTCTTTTACAATGGTCATTTCATGTTCGTCATTAAGAAGTTCTTTAATGGCAACTAACAATTGATAGTTAGAGCTATTTGGATTCGTTGATCCTGATAAAGCTAATATTTTCATTTTCTATTAATTTGGATAAATTTGTCCTAAATTAAAAAAAGAAGATAGCTTTTTCATTTTAAATTGGAATTTTATAGCATTTAATGATTAAAATCAATTTTAAATATATGAATGGTATTACCTTTTCCGTGCCACAATCACAATGGATTGCATATATTTTTGATGTTTTGTAAAGACTTTATACATTTGAAGAATTCTTTTTGTAGCTGCTCTACTTTTTAGGATATTCCCTGCAATTTTTAAGGTATTCCAAAATCCTTCGTCATCAATCATTCTAGAAAATTTAAGTAAAAACATTCCGTTAAGTGATTGATATACCACATCAAATCCTGCATTATTAAGTAATTGTGTCCATTCGTCAGTCGTTAACGGTCGAGCATTTACAAGAATTGATAACGCCAAATCCTTTTGAATTTTCGCTTTCAATTCGTCTGAAATTTTATTTGGAGTGAGCGCAATTTCATGTATTGCATACAATCCACCAGTTTCTAATAATCGATGAGCTTCTTTAATAATAAGTTCTTTTCGATGGTCTGCATGCATTGTCAATAATGCCTCACCGTAAACTTTCGTAGCCGATTGATCTTCTAATCCTGTATTTTCTGCTTTACCATTGATAAATTTTGGTTTTGGGTTTAAGTTGAAGAATTTATTGTTTAGCAACTCAACTGCTTCTTCGTCTGCATCAACTCCGATGTAGGAGGCAGGGTTCTTGTGTAATGTGAGATTTGCTGTGAATCCAATTCCTGGAGCAAATTCAATAACCTTGTCGTTTTCTGTAATTTTTAGATTTTCTACCAATCTTTCGGTCAATTCTTTGCCTCCAGGACGAAGTACTTTTTTTCCCATTTTTGCAAGAAGCCAATGTCCTTGAGCTTTCATTATATTTTTTACTTCCATTATTTCTGTTGTATTTAAGAAGTAAAATTATGTATGATTTAAAATTTTGTCAATACCTTAAAAAGGCGATTTTATTTTTAATTAATCTTAATAAGAATAATTATTTATGTATTTTGAAAGAAAAAAAGGTAGCTGAAGCTTTCGAAAGAGTCGAGGTTACTCAAGCTACCTTTTTACTTTATATAGACATTTAGTTGGTTAGACGTATATTTTCATCTATTATCTTGCTAAATGAACATATCCAGTTTCTTCTTTAGATTCATAAGCATCTGTTAAAGTTGCTTTGTAAAAATATACACCTTCTGTACATTCTTCTCCTGTATTCATGCTTCTTCCGTTCCAAACAAAGTTGACATCATTACTTTCAAAGACAACATTTCCCCAACGATTTAGGATAATAATATTCAAATCAATGATATTTTCTGGATTGATAAGTTTGAAAAATTCATTATTTTCATCACCATTTGGTGTGAAGATGTTAGGGATACCGTAGCTCATTTCTAAAATTTCGATGATTTCAATTTGAAGTTGTGCCGTATCAGAGCAACCATCATCATTATAAGCAACCAAGGTTACAGTATAAGTTCCAGGTTGCTCATCTGGGAAAATATGATTTGGATGCTCTGTTGAGTTAGTTGGAGAGCCATCACCAAAATCCCAAGTATATGAAGTTGCACCAGATGATAGATTATCAAATTCAACATTGGTATTTGTAACTTCTGTAAGAGTAGGATCTGCTGTAAAATCGGCATCTATTCCAGGACTTACATAAACCGTCATTGTTTGCGTAGCTGCGCATTGTCCTGCATCTGGCGTAAATGTATAGGTTGTCGTTTGCATATTATTCATCTCAGGTGGCGACCAGAATCCTATGACTGCATTTGTGGACATTGCGGGTAAATTTGGAAGTTGCTCTCCTTGACAAATTGGAGGGATTTGATTAAAAGTAGGTATCGTTTTTGGCGTTACTGTAATGGTCATAGTTTGTGTCGTAGCACATTGGGGCGAATCTGGTGTAAATGTATAAGTTGTTGTTGCGGTATTATTTAACGCAGGCGACCATGTTCCTGTAATTCCATTATTTGAAGTTGTTGGAAGAGGCAAAAGTGTATCGTCTTCACAAATTGTTGGAATTTGCGTGAATGTTGGGGTAACTGGAGGAATAACTTCGACTGTCATGGTTGCCATTGGAATACATCCGCCTGCATCTGGAACAAAAGTATAAGTTGTTGTTGTGGTATTATTTAAAGCTGGGAACCATTCTCCTGAAATTCCATTGTCTGAAGTTGTTGGAAGTGTAAAAGAATCTCCTTGACAAACAGGCGGGATTTGAGTAAAGGTTGGAGTAACATTAACACTTGTCGAAGAAACAACTGCTTCCCAACCTTCTCTATTTACAACACTTGTTGCCCAAAACCTAAAAGTTAAAGAACCACTTGTTGCGCAAAAATTTAATGAATATCCATCATAATTACAGCTTGTTCCTGTTTCAAGATCTGGACCTCCACTACTATTATCAAAAAGAATAGGGCTGCTTGTGTTTGGTCCGTCATAGATTATCATCCAATCAAAACTGGATATAGTGTTCCACATAGAGAAAACTGAAAATACAACAGATAATACTTCTCCTGGTGCTCCAGTAAACGTAACCGTAGTGAAGCAATTTGCATTTGCGTAATTACCAGCAGCGCCATCAACATTACAATCTCCTCCAGGACCTCCATCGTCATAAAACATCACACTTGAGTTTGACGGCACTGTGTGCGTGGAAGTAGAACAAGCTGTTGGAATAATAGCTTGTGAATATAAAGAAGATGAAAATCCGAATACTCCTCCTAAAAATAAAATGATTGATATAAATATAATTCGTAACATATGATTTTTTTTTTGATTTCTAAACTTTTAGTTCTAATAAAATTATCTTAATAAATTAACGTGTCCTTCGAGTGTTCTAATCTCGTCTGTATCGATTACCCCGACAGTAATTTTCCAAATATATACTCCTTCACTAAGGTATCCACCTCCTTTTAGTCCATAAGTTCCGTCCCAACCAATTTCTGTATCGTGCGACTCAAAAATGAGTTCTCCCCATCGGTTAAAGATTTGAAATGTATATTGACTCTTATCAAAACCAGAGAAGAATATTGGTTTAAATTTTTCATTGAAGTAGTTTTGGTCAGGAGTGAATGAATTTGGGATATAATAAATTAAATCTTCTGATACTGTTACAATAACAACTGCGGTATCTGAGCATCCTTCATCTGTAAAAGCACTTAGTTTTACATTGTAGGTGCCTGGCATATCACTAGGAAATTCATGTAAAACTTCAAATTCGGTGCTAGAAGTTCCATCGCCAAAATCCCATAAATATGAGTCGGCATTTTCTGATAAATTTTTCATTTGCGAAAACCAATCGGCTGTGGTAACATTTTTGGGATTGGCTGTAAAAGCTGCCTTTGGTTTTAATAGTACATTTATTGTATGACTTTCATTTACAAGTTGCGAACATCCTGTAACTGGGTCTTCTACACTGATAAGTTTGTAGGTGTAGCTACCTTTATTTGTAGTACTCACACCGATCTGAGCAGTTCCGTCAATGGATGATATTGTTTGTTCTGGTTTATCATTCAATGAATAGGTAAAGATGTAATTATTTGTTAACCCATCTATTCCCTCAAAAATAATAAATGGTTGTTCTTCTTTTTGACATATTTCATTAATTCCAGTGATGGTAGCATCTGGTAATGCATGAACAGTAATTACTGCATTCTGTCCTGTTACAGCACTAGAGCATGTTATAGGGCTTGCGTCTTGAACAGAAATTAAAGAGATGTCATAAGTTCCTGGAATATCAGTTGGTGTTGTAATAGTTGCAATTCCTTGGGCGTTAGAGCTAACTGTTTGTGTATTACCTAAGTAATCAATATATGTAAATGTATAAGGTGATGTTCCACCAGTTCCTGTAAAAGTAATTGAGGGGTCTTCACCAAATTGACAAGCTTCTTTGTTTTCTGAAACCGTTGCAGACGGCAATGGATTAACAGTTACTGTAGCTGTTCCAAATTGTGCATTAGAACAAGCTGTAGAACTTGCGTCTTGGACAGAAATCAAGTCATAATTATATGTCCCTACTGTTGTCGTAGGCGCAGTTATGGTTGCTACATCTCCAGTTGAAGTAACATTTTGCTCAGGACCATTATTAATTGAATATGTAAACGTATATGGTGCTGTTCCGTTTGCTCCAGTAAAAGTTATTGTTGGTTCATTTCCATCTTTACAAACTGCTATTGTTCCATCAATCGTCGCTGTTGGTAAAGGATTAACTGTAATCGTCATGTCTTGTGTTAAGTTACATTGACCAGAATTTGGGGTAAATGTGTATGTGGTTGTTGTGGTATTATCTAAAGCAGGCGACCATGTTCCTTGAATACCTTCAAGTGAAGTTGTTGGAAGCGGATAAAGAGGTTCGTATATACAAATATCAGGTACTTGGGTAAAAGTTGGTGCTTGATACACTTCAATTGTCATCGTGTAGGTGTCAGCGCACTGCGTAGCATTTGGTGTAAATGTATAAGTCGTTGTCGCCATATTGTTTATGGCAGGTGACCAAGTTCCAGAAATTCCTTCTAAAGACGTTGTAGGAAGCGGAGCTAATGGTTCACCAGCACAAATAGGATCTACCTGCGTAAACGTTGGTATATTTAGAGGATGAACCTCAATGGTCATTGTCGTTGAAGGCGAACACTGTCCTGGGTTTGGCGTAAATGTATAGGTTGTTGTTGCCATATTATTCAATGCAGGTGACCATGTTCCAGTGATTCCATTGATAGACGTTGTAGGAAGAGGCGCGAGCTGTTCACCAGCACAAATTGGGGGAACTTGATTAAAAGTAGGAGAGTTGGATGAATTATTAGAGGACACTATAGCCTCCCATCCTGCCTTATTTACAACACTTGTGGCGTAAAACCTAAATGTTAAGCAACCAGAACTGGCACAAAATGCTAATGAGTTTCCATCATAAGTACAGTCTGTTCCTACTGTAATATCTGGACTTCCAACTCTATTATCAAAAAGAATTGGACTACTCATGTCTGGTCCGTCATAGATTACCATCCAATCCCATCCAGAACCAGTATTATACATGGAAAAAACTGAAAAAGAAACAGATAAAACTTCACCTGGAGCAGAGCAAATAGTCGTTACTGTTTCACAATTTGCATTGGCGTAATTTCCCGCACCACCGTCAGACGCACAGTTTCCTCCTGGGCCACCATCATCATAAAACATTATACTAGTACCCGGATTTAGTGTGTATGTTGCCGAGTTGCAGGCTGTCGGAATTATTTGTGAAAATGAATTGTGAGGAAAACTTGTTATACTTCCAATAAAGATCAAAAATATTATTTGAAAATATTTAATCATATGTTAAAGAATTATTTAATGCCTATATACTATTACCATATACTAAATTTCATTACAACATTTTAATTTCACTTATAGTTTGTTTATAATCTGGTAGAAATAATATTTTCTGCCATACACAATATTGACGTTTGTTGTTAGATTAAAGTTGTCTGATACCGAAAAATAAATTGGAATACCCTGTAATTAATTTGATTAGAAATATTCCATTGCTAATACCTTTATCTTGTCAAATGAATAAAACCAGACTCTTCTTTTGATTCATAAGTATCTGTTAAAGTTGCTTTGTAAAAATATACACCTTCTGTACATTCTTCTCCTGTATTCATGATTTTGCCGTTCCAAATAAAGTCGATGTCATTACTTTCAAAGACAACATTTCCCCACCGGTTTAAAATAATGATGTTCAATTCAATGATATTTTCAGGATTGATAAGTTTGAAAAATTCATTTTTCCCATCACCATTTGGTGTGAAGATATTAGGAAATAAATAAATCATAGGTAACACTTCTATTACTTCTTCATCAACCACATCATCATCTATGCTTATTGTTATTTGTGTGGTATCTGAGCAACCGTTATTATTTAATGAAATTAAGGTCACAATATAATTTCCTGTCACATTATCAGGGAAAGTATGGCTGGGGTTTTCTGTGGATTCGGTTGGAGAACCATCTCCAAAATCCCAAATGTAGGTTGTAGCCCCTGTGGATTGATTATCAAAGTTTATGGTTGTATTATTCAGATTAGTTTGCATCGGATTTGCAGTAAAACTAGCAATTACGTTTGAGCTTATTACAACTGTTACACTTGCTGAACAAACTCCATTGTTATATTCTATGGTAACAGTTCCGTTGTTTAAGGCAGTTACAAGTCCATTTGAATTTATGGACGCAATTGAAGGGTCGCTTGATGTCCATGTTCCCCCAGAAGGTGTAGCCGTTAATTGAACAGTTTCGCCTATGCATAAGACGTCTAAATTATTAGGCAAAATGCTAGCAGAAGATAATTGGCAGCCATTATTTAAAGTAGAAATAAACGTTTCGTTAGCAGGGTTGTTGGGTAAACCAGGAGTTTGTGTAATGTTGTTTGCCGTTTTTTTCGACCAATTATTTACATTATAAATGTTATCGTCAACTAAATTTTCCATAGCATAGACAGTTTGAGAACCTGAACCAGAAAAACCAACTGTTGCGTTAGAGATATTAATATCACCATAAGCCAAAGAAAAAACAGGAGTTGTAGTGTTGTTTGCTGAATAAATTAAAACTCCATCCCCTCCATTTCGAAGCCCAAGCGGACCCCATTGTGTTGGTATTGACCAGCCAGTAGTCGGATAAGATGAGTCATTTATTGTAGGAGATACACTTTGAGATTCTAATAAATTACTATTGTGTGGAATGACAATTTTACAATTACCATCAGTGTGAGATAAGTCATCAGTAATCAAAGAAACCTCATAATCGTCTTTATTGTATATCAAAATAATTGTCCCAACAGGAATACTAGCCCAAAAAGTATCATCTTTAAATCGAAAAGCACCAGTAGCGATTCCATTTCCTGAACCAGAACCTAAAAAGCCATTATTATCATCAATAATCCAATTTCGGATGTCTAATGTTTCAGGGTTCTCACAAGGATTTGTAGGCGAACCAATTACCAATAATTCAATATACTCTTTGTTGCCATCTGTACCATTAGATACTTCATTAATTACTAAAGTAGGGCTTTGTGTGAAAGAATAATTGAATATGAATAAGAATAGGAAAGGAACTACAATAAAAAACGTTTTTTGAACCATCTCTGCAATTTAATTTGTGGCAAATATACTGTAGAATATCCGTTTTTTTAAATTAAGATTATGTTAAGATGATATTCAAAGGCAGTTATTTATACTAAAAATCATTATCTTTTATCCGAGTAAATCAGCAAGGATTATCGCTTCACCCTGAATAATAGTAATTTAACTTAGGTTAGGTCGCATTAGGGTTGTCAAAATAAATTTATCTTTAATTAATTTTATCAGATAACTAGTGACAAAAAATAAAATAACCTTCGTAAAAGAGCAAAATGTGTATAAAATGAATAAAAAACCTACATTTTACTGTAAAAACAAAAATCTTCTTAAAATTATAGGCTTTTTCCAATAACCACAGTATTTTTGCAGGTGATATGGCTGAACAGAAAAAGAAACTGGTTGATCTTTATATTCTTAAACGACTATTCGTTTACGTTAAGCCCTATAGAATATATTTATATCTTTCTGCTATATTCACTATTGGATTGGCAATTGTAACACCACTTAGACCGAATATCATCGGTAATATGGTCAATGAGTATATTGTAAATAACCAAAATGGAAGGGCGTTACTCAATTGGACACTTATTGTTATTGGACTCTTGGTGTTAGAAGCTATCTTTCAATTTTTAACTACTCTTTACTCTAATCTTTTAGCTCAAAAAGTTATCAAAGACATACGCATTAAGCTGTACAAGCATATCATGTCGTTTAAGATGAAATACTTTGATAAAACTCCTATCGGCTCTGTTGTTACTCGAATTATTTCAGACATGGAAGCCATTTCAGAGATTTTTTCACAAGGATTAATCAATATGGTGAAAGATATTCTTATCCTTGCTGTTATTGTTGTGTGGATTTTTGTTGAAAGTCCATTGCTTGCAGTATTTGTTTTAATTCCTATGCCAATACTTATTATAGCAACCCGGATTTTTGCGCGCGCAATGAAAAAATCTTACCAAAAGGAGAGGCTAGAGGTAAACAATTTGAATACGTTTGTGCAGGAAAGACTTACAGGAATGTCGATTCTTCAGTTATTTAATCGTGAAAAAATTGAGCAAAAAAAGTTTACTGAAATAAATGCACGACATAGACAAGCGCATATCGATGCAATTTGGGCTTATTCAATTTTCTTCCCAGTTGTAGAGTTTTTGAGTTCTTTATCCATTGCTTTTTTAATTGTTTTTAGTGGTTGGGCTCTGTCTAGTGGATTTAGTTTTGAGGGAGAAACAACGGGAACAATAGTTAAATTTACACTTTGGGTGCAAATGTTGTATCGACCTATCCGACAGTTGGCTGATAAATTTAATGTCTTACAAAGAGGAATTGTAAGGGCTGAAAGGGTATTTAAAACTTTGGATAGAGAAGAAAGTGTTCAAAAGAATACTGGAACAATAAAGAATGTTGATTTTCAACAAAATATCAACTTTAAAAATGTTTGGTTTGCTTATCAAGATGAAGATTGGGTATTAAAAGATATTAATTTAAAGATTGAGCCTAATCAAACTGTCGCATTTGTCGGTGCAACAGGAGCAGGAAAAACCTCCATCGTAAACTTACTCTCTCGCTTCTATGAATACCAAAAAGGAGTCATTGCAATTGGACAAACGAATATAAAAGACTTTGATTTAGATTACTTAAGAGAAAATATTTCCGTAGTTCTTCAGGATGTTTTCTTGTTTTCTGATACAATTTTTAATAATATTACACTTGGTGATGAAAGTATAACAAGAGAACAAGTTGTTGAAGCTGCTAAAATTGTTGGAGCGCATGATTTTATAATGAAGTTGCCAGATAATTATGATTATAACATTGGGGAAAGGGGTGGAGTATTGTCTATTGGACAGCGACAATTATTAGCATTTATTCGTGCTTATGTTTACAATCCATATATTTTGATTTTGGATGAAGCAACATCAAGTGTCGATAATGAAAGTGAAGAATTGATACAGAAAGCGACCGAGAAATTAACTGTTGGAAGAACTTCCATTGTAATTGCACATAGACTCTCAACCATTCAACGAGCAGATAAAATCATTGTAATGAGTCAAGGAAAAGTAGTTGAAGAAGGAAATCATCAAGAATTACTGTCAAAAGGTGGATTTTATAAGAATTTATATGAAAAACAATTTTTAGAGAAAGAAAAACAATCAAGATGAGATTAAAAATTGGAGGAGTACCAGAACATTTCAATTTACCATGGAGATTAGCCATGGAAGAAGGAGACTTGCAAAAAGAAAACATCATTCTCCACTGGGAAGATATGACTGGAGGAACAGGACAGATGGTTCGAGGATTACATAACAATACACTTGATATTGCGGTATTGCTAACTGAGGGAATTACAAAAGCGATTCTTCAAGGCTTAGACGCGAAAATTATACAAGTCTATGTTACAACGCCTTTGCACTGGGGAATTCATGTTGCACAACACGATAAGTCTATTCAAAATGTAGATGAATTGGAAGGTAAAACATTCGCTATCTCGCGAGAAGGCTCTGGCTCTGAATTGATGGCTTATGTATTGGCAGACAACCAAGGCTGGAATACTTCTAAATTGAGGTTTAACAGTGTGGGAGATATTTATGGACTTCTGTGGGCATTACAAAACAATGAAGCATCTGTTTTCTTATGGGAGAGATTTACAACAAAACCGTATGTTGATGCTGGTAAGTGTCGTTATATCGAAGATGTTATAACCCCTTGGCCAAGTTTTGTCGTTGCCGTAAGGACTGAAGTTTGGGAAAAACATAAAGACAATTTACAAACGATGTTGAATATTGTAAATAATAAAGCAAAAACAATAAAAGAACACGAAGGAACTCCAGGAATGCTGGCATGGCGTTATGGTCTGAAATTAGAAGATGTTAAAAAGTGGCTTGCCCAAACTGAGTGGAATTACGAGGGTAAAAGTTATAAAGAAACCTATGGAACTGTAGTTTCATATCTTCTCAAACTTAACTTAATCTCCGAAAAAGAGGCAGAAAACTATCAAGACAAATTATTTTAGTAAAACTTCAGATTTTTTAATTTAAACAAAATGTCAATAAGCGATAAAAAAGGTGTTCAACAATTAGTAGAAGCATTTCATCACCATGGGGTAAAAAATATTATCTTTTCACCAGGTTCGAGAAATGCTCCGTTGGTAATTTCCTTTTCCGATGATGCACGTTTTGAGTGCTTTGTAATTCCCGATGAAAGAAGTGCTGCTTTTTTTGCATTGGGAATGGCTGAACAAATGAGGCAACCTACTGCTGTGATTTGTACTTCGGGGTCTGCTTTACTAAACCATTATCCTGCTGTAAGCGAGGCTTTTTATCGTAATATTCCGTTAATTGTGCTTTCTGCAGATCGGCCGAAGGAATGGATTGACCAAGGAGACGGACAAACGATTCGTCAAGAGGATGTCTTAAAAAATCACGTATTAGCCTATACTGAATTATTCGAAAACCCGCAAAACAACAGCCAAGAATGGTTCAATCGTCGTACGCTAGATGAGGTTTTAATTAAAGCAAAACAAAAATCAGGTGGTCCTGTTCATATCAATTTTCCTTTTACAGAACCCTTATATAAATTAACAGAATCAAGCGTAAAAAATGAACGAAATATAGAATTATTAGAGTTGGAGAAACAACTTTCAGTGAAGCAAAAGGAAAAGTTAAAAAAGACTTGGAACGAATCAAAGAAAATTCTTGTTTTGTGTGGACAAATGCCAGAAAATAGTTATTTAAACGAGCAATTAAAGAATTTAGCTACCAATAAATCTGTGGCGGTTGTAGTCGAAAACACAAGTAACCTGCAAGATAGAAGTTTTGTGCATTGTATTGACCGTACGATTACAAGTTTTTTGGATAAAAATCCTGAATTGTATCAACCCGATTTGTTGATTACAATTGGTGGTGCTGTAATTTCTAAAAAAATCAAGTTTTATTTAAGAAAATATCAGCCAAAAAACCATTGGAAAATAGGAGCAGAGTTTTCATTGATGGACACATATCAATCGTTAACGACATCAATCCCGATGAATGTAAATGCTTTCTTTGATACGATTCTGAATTCAGATTTTGAAAGAGATATGTCGAGATACGGAGAGCAATGGAAACAATTAGATTATTTAGCGAAAGGCCAACACGATGATTTTGTTTCAACTTGTCGCTATTCAGATTTATCTGTTTTCAATTTTATTTTAGATGCTGTTCCTGATTTTTCGTATTTACATATAGCAAACAGTTCTGTTATCCGATATACACAATTGTTTGATCCAATAAAGTCGATTAAATATTTTTGCAATCGTGGCACAAGTGGAATTGATGGATCTTTAAGTACAGCATTAGGAATTACAGTTGCAAGTGGTGAAGAGAGAATCAACACAATCATCACAGGAGATATGAGTTTTTTCTACGACAGCAATGCTTTTTGGAATCATTACTTACCAACGAATTTGAGAATCTTTTTGATTAATAATGGCGGAGGCGGGATTTTTAACATTATTCCAGGACCAAAAAGTTCACTAAAAGTAGATGAATTCTTTGTTTCAAAACATAATTTTTCTGCGGAACATATTTGTAAGGCATTTGATGTTAACTATTATAAAGCGACGAATATTGAAGAAATAGACCATCAGTTGGATGAGTTTTACGATGTTTTACCCAACGAACGTCCCGCATTGATGGAGATTTTTACCGATAATGAAGACAGCAGTAAAGTCTTGGAAGAATATTTTTCGGCAATTAAAGTAGGAGAAGTTCCTGTATTAAAGATATAGAATGTAGCTTAATTATTTTAATTTACACTTTCAATATTTGATGCACCCAATTAGCATAAGCATTTATCACTTTACTAAAAAATGTCTCTGATTTTTCAACTACTTTACCGTCTTCATCAAATAGCTGGTGTGCATTTCCAATATAGATTTCAGGTTGTTGCATCACGGGCATATTTAAAGAAACCAAGGATTGCCGTAGCGTATGATTGGCTACTGTTCCACCCAAAGAACTTGGGGAAACACTTGCAACTGCTGTTGGTTTTCCCTTCCAAACATTTTTTGCATAAGGTCTGGAACCAACGTCTATAGCGTTTTTTAATACTGCAGAGATAGAACGATTGTATTCTGGCGTAAATAGAAAAACACCGTCATATTCTTTCATTTTATTACGAAAATCTGCCCATTCTTTAGGTGGATTTTCTGTATCTAAATCTTCGTTGTAAAAAGGCAGATGTCCAATTTCAACAATCTCCATTTCTAGGTTGTCAGGAGCCAATCGAATCATGTTTTTTGCTACTTTTTTATTCAATGATTCTTTGCGAAGAGAACCTACTAACGCAGCTACTTTGTATTTCATATTTGTATAAATTTGCTTTATTATTTACTGACTCACTTCATCTAGCAAAGCTAAATCAGCCTCATCTAAATTTAATGAGATACTTGATAAAATTTCTTTTAGCTGTGCCTCTGAAGTTGCACTGGAAATTGGTCCACCAATATTCGGTTGAGCAGACAACCAAGCCAATGAAACTGCAGCAGGGACGCTGTCGTGCTTTTTAGCGATTTTATCTAACGCATCTAAAATATTTAACCCTTTTTCGTTGATGTATTTTCTTACCCCATGACCACGTGGACTTTTGTTTAAATCTGCTTCTGAACGATATTTACCACTTAAAAATCCTGCTGCCAAAGCATAGTATGGAAAAACCGTAAGATCGTGTTTAGCCACAATTGGTGCATATTTTGTTTCGTATTCTTTACGCTCCACAAGGTTGTAAAGTGGTTGAAAAACTTGGTACTTTGCTATATTGTGTTTGCTTGAATACTCCAACGATTCCTTCAAACGTTCGGGAGAAATATTGGAGACAGCAATGTGCTTTACCTTTCCAGCCTCAATCAATTCGTTAAGCGTACCCAAAATTTCCGACACTGGCGTTTTTCCGTCATCATAATGCAAATAATATAAATCGATATAGTCTGTTTGCAATCTTTTTAACGATTTTTCAATCGTCTTCAATATGTGTTCACGGCTGTTATCAATTTCGTGCACACCAGTTCTTCCACCTACTTTGGTTGCAATAATAACTTGGTTGCGATTATTACGGGCTTTCATCCATTTTCCGATGATGGTTTCAGATTCTCCTCCTTCACCGCCATCAATCCAATAGGAATACATATCGGCAGTATCAATAAAGTTGAACCCTGCAGCTACAAAGGCATCCAAAATTTCAAAAGATTCTTCTTCGTTTAATGTCCAGCCAAAAACATTACCGCCTAATTTAATAGGAGCTACCTCTATATTTGTTTGACCTAATTTAATTTTTTTCATTTTATTAATCATCATTCTTATTAGTTAATCTTATATGATTTTTTATCATCCTGATTCTGTCTTTTTAAAATTTAACTATCCAATAAACGTCCTATAATAGAATTTGTTTGGATTTAGGTTTTTGCTAATTTTTTAGTGACCTAAGCTCAATCTGATTTAAGCACGAAACTACAAATTTTATTTCGGATAGGGAGTTGTTTGGATAGTTTCTTTGCGCTGTCTCAATCTAGAAATAATTTATATATTTATAGAAAATAAAACAGGTAATTTTACAGACAAAAATGGATTTAAGAAACATGGACATTGAAAAATGAACCCGTAAAAGCACCATTGTTAAAGATTTGTTTAATTTCTTGATTGCATTAAAAATAATGGATAATATAGAAATGAGTTTTGAATTAAAAAGTATAGGATTTTGAGTTCTGAAAATAACAACAACATCAAGGAGCTAGCACGAATATTCTTAAAGTTAGGTTTTACGGCATTTGGAGGTCCTGCTGCCCACACGGCTATGATGCGGGAAGAGTTTGTGGTAAAAAGAGATTGGCTGACAGAACAGGAATTTCTTGATTTAATGGGGGCAACTAACCTGATTCCAGGTCCAAACAGCACAGAATTAGCCATTCATATTGGTAAAGATAGAGGCGGTTGGAAAGGGATGATTATTGCAGGGAGTCTTTTTATTTTTCCAGCCATATTATTTACGGGAATCTTCGCTTATTTATACAAGATTTACGGTCAATTACCACAAATAGAACCTTTTATTTACGGTATTAAACCTGCCATTATCGCTATTATTTTAGCTGCTGTATATCCTTTGGGTAAAAAATCATTAAAGTCGAAAGAATTGGGGATTATTGGAATTATAGTGCTTGGACTTTCCTTTTTTATTCAAAATGAAATTCTAATAATGTTTGGAGCAGGGTTTATTTTCCTCTTTTATAATTTAATTAAAAATAAAAACAATAAAACGCTTAACAGTTTTTCACTTTTGGCAATTGCACCTTTACCTTTGGTTACGACAACTATAGTGACAAATATGAATTTGTTTTGGATTTTTCTAAAGATAGGTGCCATACTTTATGGAAGCGGTTATGTTTTATTTGCCTTTTTGGATACAGAACTTGTGGCGACAGGAATTTTAAGTCGGCAGCAACTCATCGATGCGATTGCCGTCGGACAAATCACACCTGGACCTGTTACTTCTTCTGTAACTTTTATTGGTTATCAAATCAATGGCTTTTGGGGAGCAATTGTTTCTACTTTTGCTGTTTTTCTGCCGTCTTTCGTGTTTGTAGCATTATTAAATCCACTGTTGAAGTTTATGCGTAATTCAAATCTTTTCTCCCATTTTTTAGATGCAGTAAACATCGCTTCGGTAGCGCTTATTGTTTCTGTTTGTTTTATTATGGGACAAGAGGTAATTACAGATTGGAAAACCATTCTTATTGCTGTAACAAGTCTTCTAATTACTTTTGGATATAGAAAAGTAAACTCTGTGGGAATTATCTTTATCGGTTCTTTATTTGGATATGTGTTAACGCTTCTATAGAATTATGGTATTTTTATTATCTCATAACATTGTTGTCCAATAAAATCGATAAGTTCAATTGTCGCAGTTACACATTGAACTGAGCCGACCCTCTTTTTCTTTTTATTTACCGTAAACTGTTGTGTTTATATGGTTAACTATGCAATTATCCTGAAATGTAAATTTATAATCGAATGCAGCTGATCATTCAATAAATGAAAAAAATAATTAAAAAAAACTTGCTGCTTTAAAAACTTTACCTACTTTTGTGAGTGAATACTAACTAACGTTAGGTGTAAAATAAATTAAAAGTTATGGAAAAAATAGTTATCCCTACAGTTACTGAACTTGCAAAAGGAGAGCGTTTCGTAGCAAAAGAAATGGCGGCGAAAGCAGACGAAATAATGCCAAAGCATCACGCCAATATGGAGTCAATTTTGTTTATATATCAGGGTGAATGTATCATAAAAATAGAGGGTAAAGAAATTCACCTAAAATCAGGAGAAGCCGTTAGTATTCCAGCATTAACCAAACATCAAATCAAGGCAATAACTGATTATAAGGGCATTCATTTTATGCCCCAAGAAGTAAAATTTACATTTTTTAAATAATAAGATTGTTAATGAACTTAAAAATGAAACTAATTAAAATCATTATAGCAATCTTATTAAACATCTTTGATACGCTATTTACACTACACCCATGCTCTTAATTGGATGGTTGGTAATTATAAATATAAAAATTAGTAAATAAAATATATTAATAAAAAATTTTACAACAATATGTTAGCGAATACTCACAAACTTTTTTTTATCTCAATACTTTTTATTGGGTGGAATACCGTTCAGGCACAAGAGGTTTTGACACTAAAGCAATGTATTGACACGGCACAAGTGCATAACAAAAACTTGCAAATTAATCGTAACAATATCAGCATTAGCGAACAAAGAGAAAAGGAAGCAAAAGCCAACCTAATCCCGAAAATCACTGCCAATGCAGATTACAAGTATTTTATGGAGTTGCCTACGCAACTAATGCCAATGAATGCACTTAATCCGCAAGCACCCGAAGGACAGTTTAGGGATTTACAATTTGGCGTTCCACACAACATCAATGCAAATATTCAATTGGCTATGCCTTTGTATAATCCACAAATTTATGGTGCGATTGAGCATACAAAAATTGCCAATGAATTAACTCAACTGCAATATCAGAAAACAGAAGAACAAGTTTTATTTGATGTAACAACACTTTATTACAATGCACAAATTCTAAAACATCAATTGGATTTTATGGATAGCAATCTGATTAACTCAAACAGATTGTTGCAAAATATGGAATTGCTAAAAAGTCAGTTGTTGGCAAAAGGCTCTGATGTAAACAAAGTAAAATTGCAAACGGATCAACTAATCACGCAAAGAGAAAATGTTTACAGTAAATATTTACAAGTATTGAACGCCCTGAAAATGAATATGGGCATTTCGTTAGAACAAAATATAACAGTTGAAACCGATATTTTTCAACCAACATTAACAGATAATTCTTCTCGCAATTCATTGGATTTACAGCTTATCCATACGCAAAACAAACTTTTGAACAATGAACTTAAAATCCTTAACCGTTCTCGTTATTTACCCTCTTTGAATTTCATAGCTTCTTATGGTACAACAGGTTTTGGGTATGACAAAACACCCAATGACTTTTTAGATTTCTATCCGATTGGTTTTGCAGGCATACAGCTAAGCTATCCGCTTTTTAACGGTACCGTTACACAACGAAAAATCAATCAGAAAAAATTAGAAATCAATAATAATGAATTGCAAGCACAACTCATTTCTGACAAAAATGAAATGGAAATTGAGAACATAATTCGTCAACGGACGATTGCCGAAAGCACCATAATGAATACAGAAAATCAAATTGATTTAGCCAAAACAATATACGAACAAACCATACTGCAACAAAAACAGGGAACGGCAAGTTTGACCGATGTTTTATTGGCTGACAACGCTTTGCGTGAAGCACAACAAAATTATTTAAACGCAATAATTGACTTTTTAAAAGCTGATTTGGAATTCAAAAAATTAACGGGAAACATTGGAAGTGAAAAGTGAAAAACGAAAAGTGAAAAGTGAAAAACTAAAGGTGCTTAATAGAAACTTTTCGTTTTTAATTTTTAGATCTTAGTTTTTCACTTATAGTTTTTAGTTATTAATTTTTAATTTAAAAAAGATGAAAAAAATAATCTGGATAATAGCAGCTGTTGCAGTAGTTGGTTTGGTCATATTCAAATTGACAAGTAATAAAAAAACAACCGAAAGTAAGGTTTACCAATTCGATAAAGAAAAACCTATTTCAGTTGATGTGGACACTATTCGACTAAAAAACATCAATGAAGAAGGTGTTTTTACAGGAACATTTGAACCTAATAAAGAAGTAAAAATCAGTGCTGAAACACAAGGTAAAATCAATGCTGTTTTAGTAGATGTAGGTAGCTATGTTCAACAAGGGCAAACACTCATTCAATTGGATAATTCACTTTTAAAACTACAATTACAAACCGTTGAAGTGCAAATTGAGGGTTTGCAAGATGATGTAAATCGTTACACTATTTTAACAGAAGCAGATGCCGTACAAGGCGTTCAATTGGAAAAGGCAAAGTTGGGTTTAAAATCTGCAAGAGTACAAAAAGCAACTTTGCAAGAACAAATCAATAAAACCACCATTAAAGCCCCTTTTAGTGGTGTTGTAACAGCAAAATTAAGTGAAATTGGAGCTTTTGCAGCACCGGGAGTTCCTTTGTTGCAAATCACCGATATAAGCACACTTAAATTTACGGTAAACGTACCCGAAAGTAATTTAAAGCAATTTCAACCCAATCAAAATTATAACATTTCAGCGGATGTTTTCCCTGAACTAACATTGAATGGAAAATTATCTATGATTGGAAGTAAGGCTAATATGGGAAATAGTTTTCCTGTACAATTTCAAGTAGCAAACACAAAAAAATCAACTATAAAATCAGGAATGTTTGGAAAGGTTTCTCTATCCGAAAACGAAGTGAAACAAGGTATTATTATTCCGTCTTCTGCCATTATAAATAGTGAAAATCAAGCACAAGTTTATATCGTAAAAAATGGAAAATCAGTTTTACAAACGATTACAATTTCTAAAAACATCGGCAATAGAACGATTGTTTCAAGTGGTTTAAATGTTGGGGACATTATCGTAACAAATGGCTTTATCAATCTTTTTGACGGAGCAAATGTGAAAGTGAAAAACTAAAAACTAAAAGTTGGAAGTGAAAAGTTGTTGACGTTTTTGCTATATTCAGAATGAAGTTAAAAGTTCTATTTAAAACTAAAAATTATGGGAAAATCAATTTTAAGAGATAAGAGTTATCTATTCGCGTTGAGGATAGTAAAGCTGTCTCAATTTTTGCAAACAGATAAAAAAGAATTTGTACTCAGTAAGCAAGTTCTTCGTTCAGGAACGGCAATAGGTGCTTTAGTTAGAGAAGCGGAGTTCGCTCAAAGTAAGGCGGATTTTATTCACAAACTACATATTGCTTTAAAAGAAGCTAATGAAACGGAATATTGGTTGTCTATCTTGTTTGATACAGGCTACACAGAAAAATCTTTGTCTGAAAGTTTGATAGTCGATTGCAAAGAGCTAGTTGCTTTGTTGGTTTCTTCTATTAAAACTCTAAAAGGTAAAAACTGAAAATGAAAAACGAACAACTAAAAGTGCGAGCTAATAGAGGTTATTAACTCTTAGTTTTTAACTTTTAACAACTAACTTTTAGTTTTTAACTGTTAACTTTTAACTTAACAAAATGAATATTACAGAAATATCAATAAAACGACCATCGCTGATTATTGTTCTTTTCAGCGTATTTGCCCTTTTGGGAATTATCGGCTTTAAGAATTTGAGTTATGAATTAATGCCCGATTTTAACCAAC
>Ga0265293_10000258_pt1 | contig 130358 bp, 112 predicted proteins | sample Munlanlewell138R_FD_192505 | JGI IMG/M metagenome (GOLD analysis project Ga0265293, IMG submission 192505) | Leachate microbial communities from a municipal landfill in Southern Ontario, Canada - Leachate well 138R | ecosystem: Engineered > Solid waste > Landfill > Unclassified | place...
TAAAGCCAAAAAAATACTTACAAATGGTTGAATCACTTAAAAAAATGAGTGATTTACTAGGAAAGACATTCAGATGAAAATTTTTATTGTTGGCTTAGGTCTTATTGGTGCATCCTATGCTGAAGGATTAAAAAAAGCAGGGCATAGCATTTATGCATATAATAGAACTAAAAGTATTATAGACAAAGCTATTGAAGAAAAGATGATTGAAAGTGATAATGATATCTCTCATATCAAAACAGCGGATGTGATCATTTTAGGCTTATATCCTAAACATAATATAGAGTTCCTAAAAAACCATAAACATTTATTTAAAAATGGACAAATGATCACAGATGTGAGTGGCACGAAGGCATGGATGGTCCCTGAAATAGAAAATATTTTGCCAGATGGTGTAAGTTATACTTCACATCATCCTATGGCTGGTAAAGAGGTTTCAGGTTATGATGCTAAAGATGCAGCTATATTTAATGGTGCTAATTTTATCATCGTGAAAACACGTAAATCTCTAGATTCGGATGAAAAAATATTAAGAAACATCGCAAATGACTTAAAATTTGGTAAAATAACGGTGACAAACCCCGAAAAACATGATGAGTTAATCGCATTTACATCTCAGTTAACACATGTGATTGCAGTAAGTCTTGTTCAAAGTGATCACTTAGAAGAAACGCCACAAGCAACAGGAGATTCATATCGAGATTTAACTAGAATCGCAAAAATAAATGAGATGATGTGGACTGAACTTTTTTTAGAAAATAAACAAGCACTGCTACAAAAAATTAATGATTTTGAAAAACAATTAGACTTATTAAAAGATATGATTAAAAAAGATGATAAAAAACATATCGAGATATACTTAAAACAAGCAAAAGAGAAGAGGAAAACATTTGATAAAGCTTAATATGGAAACATATGATATCTATCTTGGCTTACATGAAATCAATCAGCTACAAAAATACATAAAAAATATCTATACACAAAAAGATATTTTTATCGTGACTGATGAACACGTAGATCAACTATATCACAATCTCATGACAAGTAAATTAAATGATTTTAAACTTCATTTTGTAGTTATTAAACCAGGTGAAACATCAAAATCTATCGAAACTTATGTTCAAACAATTCACCATCTGATTGATCTAGGTATTAAAAGAAACCATCTTTTAATCTCTTTAGGTGGAGGTGTCGTTGGAGACTTAACAGGATTTATTGCATCAACGCTTTATAGAGGTATTGATTTTATACAAATTCCAACAACACTTTTAAGTCAAGTAGATAGTAGTATTGGTTCTAAAGTTGGTATTGATTTAGAAAAAGGAAAAAATTTAGTCGGTTCATTTTATCAACCAAAATTCGTTTTGATTGATCCAATCTTTTTAGAAACACTTGATGATAGAGAGTATCATCAAGGTGTAGCAGAAATGATTAAAGCAGGATTGATTGCTAATGAAGCCTTGTATCAATATTTTAAAACTCATCAAAAAGTGACTGAAAAAGAAATACTTATGGCTTTAGAAGTTAAAAGAGATGTTGCTTTAAAAGATCCGTTTGATCATAAGGAACGGATGACATTAAATTTCGGCCATACATTTGGACATGCCATTGAAAAAAAATATCAATATCAGACATATAAACATGGTGAAGCAATCAGTTATGGTATGTTAATTGCCATAAAAATTGGCATAGAAAAAGGCATAACACCATCATATATTTACGATGATGTTAAAAAAGTTTTAGAAAAACATCAATTGATCAAACGACCTTATTTTAGTGCAGATGAACTTAAAGAATTTATTAAAACGGATAAGAAGCATATGGCAGATGTTTTTCATTTCATATGTTTAAAAGATATTGGAGAAAGTGTTATAACAAACTTAAAGGTAGGTGAGATTAAATGAACGTCGTTATTAAACCATCAAAATTAAATGGAGTTATTCAAGTTGTAAGTTCAAAATCATTATCACACAGATATGTAATCGCAGCTGGATTAGCAAAAGGTACATCAATTGTATATAATGTATTAGATTCTGAAGATCTAACAGCAACCAAAAAAGCATTAGAAGGTTTGAATGTTAGTTTTGATCAAGAAAAAGTAATTGCTTCAGGGTATAAACTTATAAATAATGAAGTTTTTTGTCATGAATCAGGTTCGACATTAAGATTTATGATTCCTATTTATATGCTACAAAAAGAAAAAGTAGTTTTTCACGGGGATAATCGTTTAATTGATCGACCTATTGATGTTTATGAAACACTTTTTAGAGATAAAGACCTTGGATTTAAGTATTTAGAAACACCTCATTTTCTACCTTTAGAAGTGCAAGGTAAGCTCGAAGGTGGACATTACCCTATTTTAGGTAATATTAGTAGTCAATTTGTCTCAGGCTTGCTATTTGCACTTCCACTTGCAAAAAAAGATTCTGATATTGAACTTTTAACACCACTATCATCCAAAGGTTATGTTGATATGACACTAGATACATTAAGTAAATTTGGTATTCAATATCAATGGAAAGATAATCATATTTATATTAAAGGCAATCAAAAATATCAACCTAAAGTTGTGACTGTAGAAGGTGATTATTCTCAAGCAGCATTTTGGATGGTTGCAGGAACCATTAATCAACATCAATTACCTTTACAATTAAGAAATCTAGATCCAGATACTAAGCAAGGTGATCGAGTAATTGCTGATATCATCTCGAAAATGGGTGGATATTTATATTATCAAAGAGATTTGAAACAATATGTTGTTCATCCTAGACAAACTAAAGGTATAACCATTGACATAGATCCTAATCCAGATTTAGGACCTGTACTTATGGTTTTAGCTGCACTTAGTGAAGGCGAAACGCATTTTATTAATTGTAGAAGATTAAAAATAAAAGAATCAGACCGCCTAAAAGCAATGTATGAAGTTTTAACTAAACTTGGTGTTAAGATGAGAATCACTGATGATGAGGCTTGGATAGAAGGTCAAAAATCATTTAAAGGTGATGTGTCCTTAGATTCATATAATGATCATAGAATTGCTATGGCTATCGCTGTAGCAAGTCTTAGAGCAGATGGCGATATAACCATAAGACATAGTGAATGTGTTGCGAAAAGTTATCCAACATTCTTTGAAGTATTTAAATCTTTAGGGGGACTTGTAAGTGAAGCTGAATGATTTAAGAAAACAAATAGAAGACATTGATCAAGAAATGCTTGATTTATTCCTCAAAAGAATGGATGTATCGGCTAAAATAGGTGCATATAAAAAAGAACATCAATTACCCATATTAGATGAAAACAGAGAACATGAACTTTTAGAAAAACAAAAAGCTTTACTTAATAATGAAACATTGTGGCCATTATACAGAAAGTTTTTAATAGAAGTTATGAAATTATCAAAAGAGTATCAAAAACTATGTTAAAGTTAGGTCTCATTGGTAAACATATTAGTTATTCTAAATCACCAGATATTTTTCTATTTATGAAATCATATCTAGATATAGATCTTACCTATGATTTGATTGATATTGATGAGTCATCGATCAAAATTCTTTTAAATGAGCTTAAATCAGGATTCTATCATGGATTTAATGTCACACAACCGTATAAAGAAATTATGTTAGACTATGTCGATGTTGTTACACCAAAAGCTAAACAAATTCAAGCGATTAATACCATCTATATAAAGGATCATAAAATTATCGGTGATAATACTGATTATGATGGTTTTTTAGGTTTATTAAAAGCGCATGCTATTGAAATGTCTTCTAAAAAAGTTTTTATCTTAGGTACTGGTGGAGCCGCAAAAGCATGTTTTCAAGTATTACAAGACTTAAAAGCATTACCTAAATATGTAACAAGAGATACACTCAAAGTCAATAAAGATACGATAACATATGATGATTTATATAAAAGCTCTCTAGACTATATCATACAAGCAACACCAGTAGGTACATATCCTTATGTAGAAACTTCAATATTAGATAAAGCATTTGTAAAAGATAAATATGTCATTGATTTAGTTTATAGACCAAAACAAACCCAAATACTTAAAGATGCAAAATCAGGAGTCAATGGTGTTTACATGCTCATCATCCAAGCACTAAAATCATTATCGTTTTGGATGCAAAAAGAAATAAATATAACAGATGAATTATTACAAAAATTAAAGGATGTGGTGTTGGATGAATAGTTATGGACATTTGTTTAAAGTAACATTATATGGTGAATCTCATCAAGAATCTATTGGGGTTGTTGTTGACGGTCTTCCTGCAGGAACAAAAATTGATGAAGATATCATAAAAAAAGACTTAGAAGCTAGAAAACCTAAACACATTGGAACAACTCCTAGAAAAGAATCAGATAGTTATAGCATAACAAGTGGTGTATTTAATGGACTTGCTACCGGATCACCTATTCATGTCATGATTAAAAATGAAAACATAATATCAAAAGATTATACCCATTTAAAAGCTCATCCTAGACCTGGACATGCTGATTTTGTAAGTGAAGTTAAATATAAAGGTTTTCAAGATTACCGAGGTGGAGGTAGATTTTCCGGACGCTTAACTGCTGCATTAGTTGTTGCTGGTAGTTTAGCCAAAATGGCACTTCCTTTTGAATTAAGTCATAAATTAAAACAAATTGGAACATTAAAAGATATGTCAGAAATTGATGCATATATACTTGATGTTCAAAAACAAGGAAATTCTGTTGGTGGAACCATCGAAATCACAGTTAAAAATATAATAGTCGGTATCGGAGAACCGTTTTTCAATAAACTAGATGCAGAACTTGCAAAACTACTATTTTCAGTACCTGCAGTTAAAGGGGTTGAATTTGGACTAGGTTTTGATGGCATTGAGTTATTAGGTAGTGAATTTAACGATACATTAATTGATGAAAAAGGACATACAAAAACCAATCATTCTGGAGGTATCACCGGTGGTATATCTAATGGTAATGATTTAAAAATTAATGTTTTTGTAAAACCGACTTCAAGTATCAAAAAAGAACAAGACACATTTAATTTAAAATCTATGAAAGTAGAGAAGCTTGACATAGGTGGCAGACATGATGTTGCTATTGTGAGAAGAATTGGCATTATATTAGAAAATGTAGTTGCAATAGGCTTGCTTGATCAATATTTGATGTATAAAGCATATCAATAATATATAAAACATATAAAATAGACCTTTTTAAGGGTCTTTTTTTGTATATATCGCTAAAAACTATAAAACGAAAACGTTTAACCCTATTTTTAGTCGTTTTCGTATTTTCGTAATAAAAAGAGGGTTAAAAACCATATAAACGCTTACATTTTTCCTAAATTAGGGTTGACCTTGCATTATTTGAATGATAATATGTAGTTGCGAAAACGTTTTCGGAGGTATGAAGCCTATGGTTAAAATCAAAGATATTGCAGAAAAATGTGGTGTCTCAGTAGCAACAGTTTCTAAAGCATTAAATAACTCTCATGAAATTAGTGAGAAAACAACACAACATATAACACGCGTTGCAAACGAGTTAGGATACATAGCTAATTCTAATGCTAGAAGTTTAAAAACGAATAGATCTTACAACTTAGGATTGCTATATGTTGATAAGTCTAATTCCGGGTTAGAGCATGAGTATTTTAATGTGATCTTAAATAGCATAAAAAAAGAAGCTGAAAGATTAGGGTATGATGTGACATTTATAAGTAATAAAATAGGTAACTCAAGAAATTCTTATTTGTCACATGCAAGATATCGTGGTTGCGATGGTGTTGTATTAGTTTCTGCAGATTTCCATGATCCAGAAGTTATACATTTAGTTGAATCAAACATGCCAACAGTCATCATTGATCATATATATCATAATCGAACAGCAATCTTAAGTGATAACTCTAAAGGTTTAAGTGAAATTGTGCATTACCTTTATAAACAAGGACACACCAAAATAGCGTTCATTCATGGTGAAGATACAACAGTTACTCAAGAACGTTTAGCAAGTTTTCATCAAGCATGTTCTAAGTTAGGTATTCAAATTCCTAAAGCATACATGAAAGAAGCATTATATCATATACCAAAACATAGTGGGCTAGCAACAAGAGAACTATTGGAATTGCCTGATCGACCTACAGTTATTATTTATCCAGATGATTATTCTTATATGGGTGGACTTACTGAGATTGAAAAACATGGTTTAAAAATACCAGATGACATAAGTGTTGTAGGATATGATGGTATTTATCTATCAAGAATACTTAGACCAGTACTTACAACTTATGTTCAAGATAGTACCGAAATTGGTAAAATGGCAGCTAGTAAATTAATTCAAATGATTGAGAAACCAAAAACGTTTATCGCTGAACAAATCGTCATATCTGGACAACTACAAATTGGACAAACCGTCAAGGATATAAATTAGGTAAAAATCATAGATTATCTATGAATAAAATAAAGGAGAGAAAAGTATGAAAAAGATTTTTACAGTATTGTTTTTAATGGCTGCAGCATTTACATTATTCGCATGTAATAATGATAATGGTGGGGAAGTATTAGTTATTCGTGCTTGGAATGACGAATTTCAAAATCGTTTTAGAGATTATTATCCAGATTATGTAAGTACAAATAGTGATGGCACAGATGTATTAGAAGATGGCACTACAGTAAAATGGGTAATTGTTGCTAATGATGATAACGGATATCAAAATGCGCTTGATTTAGCACTTCAAAATCAAGAAACCGCAGATGCAGATGATAAGGTTGACATGTTCTTAATTGAAGCGGATTATGCATTAAAATATGTTAACAGTGATTATACACTAGATATTATTGAAGATCTAGACATCGATGAAGCCGATTTAGATGAACAATATCAATATACTAAAGATATCGTTACATCATCTGAAGGTAAATTAAAAGGTACATCATGGCAAGCAACTCCTGGTTTATTTGCTTATAGAAGATCGATTGCTGAAGCTGTTTTAGGTACAGATGATCCAGATGAAGTTCAAGCAGAAATTAATACTTGGGCAAAATTTGATGCAGTTGCTGCTGATATGAAAGAAGCTGGATATTATATGTTATCAGGTTATGATGATGCATATAGAACATTTTCAAACAACATGGCTAATCCATGGGTAAATTCAAGTGATGAAATAGTCATAGATCCAGTTATCGAAGATTGGATTGAACAAACTAAGACTTATTCAGACAATGATTATAATCATGGTGCTAGTTTATGGGATTCAACTTGGTCAGCTGATCAAGGTGCAGATGGTGAAGTTTTTGGTTTCTTCTACTCAACTTGGGGTATTAATTTTACACTTCAAGGTAATGCAGGTGATGAAGGCTTTGGCGACTGGGCTGTAGCTCAAGGACCAGCTAGTTATTATTGGGGTGGTACATGGATTACTGCTGCAAAAGGCACTGATAATAAAGACTTAGTTAAAGATATTATGTTAAAATTAACAGCAGATAAAGACATTATGAAACAAATCACAATTGACACTCAAGATTATACAAATCATAAATCAGCAATGCAAGAATTAGCAGATGATCCTGATTTTGGTAGTGACTTCTTAGGTGGTCAAAATCATATCGCTTTATTCATTGAATCTGCAGAAGCAATTTCTATGGAAAATATTTCTCCATATGATCAAGCTTTAAATGAAGGTATTCAAACAGCGTTTAGAGATTATTTTAGTGGTGAAGTTAGTGAAGATGATGCATGGGATAACTTCTATGAAATCGTTCAAGCTAAACATCCAGAATTAAAAAGAAAAGATTAAGTAAACCTAATAGAGTTTGAGGAGGCAACTAGCCTCCTCAAATCAATGTTTATAGGAGACGTACATGAAAAAGAAAACAAACAAACTCAATTATAGTAGATATGGGATATATTTTATAGCTCCATTTTTTATTGTCTATATCATATTTTCACTAATCCCATTACTTTCAACATTTTATTATAGTTTTTTCGAATATTATATGCGTCAAGGCATTATGCAAGTGGGTCCAAACTTTATATTTTTAGATAACTATATCAATATTTTTAGTGATGGAATATTATTTAAGTATGCAGGTAACACTTTAATTATGTGGTTAATGGGATTTATTCCGCAAATCATTTTATCATTACTACTTGCTTTATGGTTTACATCTACAAGATTAAAAATCAAAGGCACGGGGTTTTTCAAAACAATTATGTATATGCCAAATTTAGTAATGGCAAGTGCATTTTCAATGTTATTTTTACAAATATTTGCCGCAAATGGTCCGGTTGTAAATATGTTAATGGAATCTGGTTTATTAGAAGAAGAATTTAATTTTTTCGAAAAAGTCATTACAACGAGATCATTAATTGCATTAATGAATTTTCTTATGTGGTTTGGTAATACGACCATTTTACTGATGGCTGGTATTATGGGTATTGATCAAACAGTGATAGAATCGGCATCCGTAGATGGTGCAAATTCTAGACAAATATTTTTAAGAATAATATTACCTTTATTAAAACCAATTATGTTATATGTTTTAATTACATCACTTATCGGTGGTATTCAAATGTTTGATATTCCACAGATTTTAACCGAAGGTAATGGCGGTCCAAATCTAGCGACTAAGACGATGATTATGTATTTGCATGATTTAATCACGACAAGTAAAAATTATGGATTAGCAGGTGCTGTTTCAGTCCTATTGTTCATCGTTACAGCGGCATTGAGCTTTGTTGTATTTAGAGCCTTTAAAAATAATGATATGGTAGATATAGAAGCTACCGCTAGAAAGTGAGTGAAGTGATATGATTTTAGATAACCCAGCAAAAAAATCTAGACCACCACTATCGCTTTATTTACAAAAGGGATTAATATATCTTGTGCTTGGTCTATTAACTATGATTATTATCTTTATCTTTTATATTTTGATTGTCAATGCTACTAGATCTCATTTTGAAATACAAAAAGGATTTGCTTTCTTGCCCGGTAATCAATTTACAGTTAACATGGATAAAATGTTAACAAACTCAAATTTTAAAGTAATTAGAGCATTATTAAATAGTTTATTTATAGCATTCTTATCGGCAACTTTAGCAACATACTTTAATGCGCTTGCTGCATACGGTATACATTTATATCAATTTAAATTTAGAAAAGCTGCGTTTACATTTATTTTATTAATAATGATGATTCCAGTTCAAGTTTCATCATTAGGATTAGTACGTCTACTTTATGAATTTAAACTCATTGATAGTTTTATGCCACTGATTGTACCTAGTGTTGCAGCACCTGCAGTATTCTTCTTTATGAAACAATATTTAGATAGTGTACTACCTTATGAAGTTATTGAATCTGCTAGAATGGATGGATCAAAAGAATTAAATACATTTCACAAAATTGTTATACCTATGATTGCTCCAGCAGTCGCAGTACAATTTATCTTTAGTTTTGTTGCAAGTTGGAATAATTATTTTATGCCATCTTTAATCATACAATCACAAAATAAAAGAACTGTACCTTTAGTCATTGCTGGATTAAAAGCATCAAGTCCTGATATGTTTGATCTTGGACCAGTTTATATGCTTTTAGCAGTCGCAATCATACCTTTATTAGTTATTTATTTAATTTTTTCAAGAAAAATTATTAAAGGTATTACAATGGGTAGCGTTAAAGGATAATCAACACGAACGGAGATATAATATGAAATTTGGACACTTTGATGATTTAAAAAAAGAATATGTGATAGAAAATCCAATGACACCAACACCATGGATCAATTATTTAGGTAATAATGGTTTTTATGGCTTGGTCTCACAAATTGGTGGGGGATATACATTTTATGAAGATGCAAAATTAAGAAGACTTACAAGATATAGATATAATCAAGTACCTACAGATAATAGTGGTAGATTTTATTATATTTCAGATGGTAATGATACATGGAATCCTGGCTTTTTACCTATGAAAACTAAACTTGATAACTATAAGTGTAGACATGGTATGGGATATACAATTATTGAAAGTAAGAAAAATGATGTTTATTGCAAAATAAAATTTTTTATTCCATTAAACGACAAAGTAGAAATTCACTATATGACTTTAAAAAACGAATCTAAGGAAACTAAATCCATCGATTTATTTAGTTATTTAGAATGGAATTTATGGAATGCAGTTGATGATCAAACGAATTTTCAAAGAAACTTAAATATTGGTGAAGTAGAAGTAAATGATCAAACAATATTTCATAAAACAGAATATCGTGAAAGAAGAAATCATTATGCATTTTTTCATACGAATGCAAAAATATCTGGGTTTGATACAGATAGATTATCTTTTTTAGGTCTATATAACGGTTTAAACGAACCAGAAGTAGTTTTAAATAAAAAAAGTAATCAAAGCATAGCTAGTGGAGGTTCACCAATAGGAAGTCACCATATTAAGGTTAATTTAAAACCAAATCAAGAAATTTCATATATATTTTTATTGGGATATGTTGAAAACAAAGATGTAGATAAATTTGTTAAACCACATGTGATTAATAAAATTTATGCAAATCAACTGATAGAAAAATATAGTCAAGATGAAAAAGTTCATGAAGCTTTTGATGAGCTCAAAAGATATTGGGATGAGACATTAAGTAAATATCAAATAGAAAGTCCTGATGATAAATTGAACCGAATGGTTAATATTTGGCATCAATACCAATGTATGGCAACATTTAATTTAAGTCGATCTGCGAGCTATTATGAAAGTGGTACTGGAAGAGGCATAGGATTTAGAGATAGTTGTCAAGATATTTTAGGATTTGTTCATATGGTTCCAGAGAAATCAAAAGAACGTATCCTAGATTTAGCATCTATTCAATTTAAAGATGGATCAACATATCATCAGTTTCAACCTTTAACAAAATTAGGTAATGCAGATATAGGATCTGGATTTAATGATGATCCATTATGGCTGGTTGCTGCAACAAGTGCGTATATTAAAGAGACCGGAGACTTTACAATTCTTGATGAAAAAGTCCCTTATAACAATGAAATTAGAACTGAAGAGCCTTTATTTAATCATTTAAAAGCGAGTATACATTTTACGCTAAATCATCTTGGACCACATGGACTACCTTTGATAGGTAGAGCTGATTGGAATGATTGTCTTAACTTAAATTGTTTTTCAAGTGAGCCAGGTGAATCTTTTCAAACATCTGAAAACAAATCATTTGGACATGCTGAAAGCATCTTTATTGCAGGGATGTTTGTAAAATATGGATTAGAATACATTGAAATTTGTGAAAGATATAATGAGTTAGAAGAGGCAAGAACCATTAAAAATGCGATTGAGAAAATGAAAGAAGATACAAGCAAGTATGGGTGGGATGGTTCTTGGTTCTTAAGAGCTTATGACGCATACGGACATAAGGTAGGCAGTCATGAAAATGATGAAGGCAAGATTTATATTGAACCACAAGGTTTTTGTGTAATGGCTGATATTGGGCCAAAATCACTACAAAAACTTGCGTTAACATCAGTAGATAAATATTTAAAAAACGATTATGGCATCGAACTTTTATATCCGCCATATACAAGCTATCATATAGAACTTGGAGAAATTTCTAGTTATCCACCAGGATATAAAGAAAATGGTAGTGTATTTAATCATAATAACCCATGGATTGTTATAGCTCACACAAAACTGAAACAAGCAGATGAAGCATTTGAAATTTATAAATTAAATGCACCAGCATATATTGAAGAACAAAGTGATATCCATAAAACTGAACCTTATGTTTACAGTCAAACTATTGCAGGAAGAAGTGCTAAACATTATGGTGAGGCTAAAAATAGTTGGTTAACAGGCACTGCATCATGGACTTTTATTGCGATTAGTCAGCACATTTTAGGTATACGCCCAGCATTTGATGGATTAGAGATTGATCCAGTATTACCAAATGATATCGATCAAGTAGTGATTCATAGAACATTTAGAGGTAAAGAGTTTAGAATTAATGTGATAAAAAATCAACAACTAAGAGGCATCATTGAAGTCAACGATGTTAAAACTGATAAACATCTAGTGCCTATCAAAGAAGATGTTTTAATCTATAATGTGACTGCGTATGTTTAATAAGAAGTTTTTGTTTGGAGTCGCGACTTCATCATATCAAATTGAAGGGACTTTTGATGAGTTTAAAACGATATGGTGTGATAAAAAAGATCATATTGATGATCAAAGTGACGGAAAGATTGCTTGTGATTTTTATCATAACTACAAAGATGATATCAAATGGATTAAAAATTTAGGTGTCGATGTTTATCGAATGAGCATATCTTGGGCACGAATCCAACCAGAAAAAGAATTGTTTTCAGATCAAGGTATAGCCTTTTATAAAGATTTATTTAAACTACTTAAAAAAAATAAGATTAAAGTAGATGTCACATTATATCATTGGGATATGCCTTCATGGATTTTAGATGAGTTTGATGGATTTGCTGATGAAAAAATCATTGATTATTTTTATCAATATGCTATAAAGATGTTTGATCTATTTGATAAGGATGTACATAGTTGGGCGACTATTAATGAACCATGGTGTGTAAGTACAGTAGGTTATTATTATGGAGCACATGCACCATTTAAAAAAGATATAACAAAGATGGTAAAAGCACAATACTATACTTTGTTAGCTCATGAAAAAGTCTATGATTATTATAAAGATAACTACAATAAAGATATAGGCATCGTGTTAAATCTTTGGACGCAGTATCAACTAACAGATAAAACTGTTGATGCAATAGCTAGAGAATATTCTGATATGTTTCATAATCAAGTTTTTTTATATCCTTTGTTTAAAGGCTTTTATCCTATTAAATGGATATTAAAACTTAAAGAACTTGGTGTAGATACAACCTTTATTGATGAAAAACATTTAAGTCAACTAAGAAACAAAACGGACTATCTTGGTGTCAATTATTATCAGCATCATACGGTAACATATGATAAAGATCATCCGTTTAATTTCAAACATGTCCATACTGGATTTGAAAAAACAGATATGGACTGGGAAATTAATGCTAAAGGCTTAGAAGATCTTATCATCATGATTAGAAATGATTATACGGATATTCCTATGATTATTACAGAAAATGGTGCAGCTTTTAAAGACAAATTAGAAAATGGGAAAATTATTGATAACAATCGGATCAATTATATTAAAAGTCATTCAGAAATCATTGAAAAACTTCATGAAAAACACTGCATCAAAGGTTATTATCTATGGAGTTTGTTTGATAATTTTGAATGGGGTTTCGGATATACGAAAAGATTTGGTATTGTTTATACAGATTATCAAACACTAGAAAAAATACCAAAAGAAAGTTATCTATTTTACAAACAATTCATTGAAACTAATAAATAAGTTCTTTGTTTTTCTCCTCAAAGCTATCAATTTATGAAACGCCCATAAATTGATAGTTTTTCATTGCAAAGCTACTATATGCATGATATGATAGATATATGAACATATGAGCAATCATTCATATGAAGGAGGAGACCATGAATAAATACACTTGTGATGCAATCTTCATTCATGAAGATACGATTAAAGAAGTACAAATGAGTATACTAAAACCTGATGATATAGAAAAAGTTTCAAAATTATATAAAGCAATATCTGATCCAACTAGAATTAAAATACTATATGCACTAAAATCTCATGAACTTTGTGTTTGTGATATTTCAGTGATCCTAAATATGTCACAAAGCTCTATTTCTCATCAACTTAAAATATTAAAAGATGAGGATTTAGTAAGAACAAGAAAAGATGGGAAAACTAGATTTTATAGATTAGCTGATGATCATGTACATAATCTCTTCACTCAAGCCATTGAACATGTTAGTGAGGTTCATGATGAAAAAGACGTTTGAGATTAGAGATATTGATTGCGCAAATTGTGCATTAAAAATAGAAAATGAATTTAAAAAAATAGATGGACTCAAAGATGTAAAAATTGATTTTGCTAAACAAAAAATATTTATTGATGGTGATACAAAAACAATCGATGCAAAATATTTGGAAAAAATAGCTAAAAAGATAGAATCTGGCGTTAGTGTTTATGATAAAGATGAAGTTATTGAAAAGAAGCATACTTTAACAATTAATCACTTAAGTGTTTTTTTAGGTGTATTCATTTTAGGTGTATTTCTGATTATAAATGCGTTTATATATAGCTTTGCGCCATCTGTTTCTTTTATCATCTATTTAGTTTCATATTTATGTATTGGCGGTAAAGTCATTTTTAAAGCAATTAAAAATATAAGTCGTGGACAAATCTTTGATGAGAATTTTTTAATGATGATCGCTACAATTGGAGCGTTTTTTATCTCAGAGTATATTGAAGGTATAGCGGTGATGTTATTTTATCAAATCGGTGAGTATTTTCAAGATTTAGCAGTTCATAGATCAAGAAATAATATAGAATCTTTAATGGATTTAAAACCTAATGTGGCACATCTATTTCATGATGAACTTATCGATGAAGTTAAACCAGAGGATTTAAAAATAAATGATGTGGTTTTAGTAAAACCAGGAGAAAAAATACCTGTAGACGGCATTATTTTAAGTGGACAGACTCATTTAGATGAAAGTAGCCTAACTGGTGAGTCAAAACCAGTATACAAAGAGCAAAATGATGACGTCCTATCAGGATCTTTAAATATCAACGGTTCAATAACAGTATTAGTTAAGAAAACGTATAAAGATTCAAGTGTGTATAAAATCATTGAGTTTGTTGAACAAAATGTTGCTAAAAAAGCAAAAACCGAACAATTTATCACGAAATTTGCGAAGTATTATACGCCTATTGTTGTAGGCATCGCATTATTACTTGCGTTTGTTGTTCCTTTAGTTGCTATGCGCATGAATTTATCAACATATCAACAAGAACTATCTATATACTTAGAAAGAGCACTTATATTTTTAGTCATTAGTTGTCCATGTGCTCTAGTCTTATCAATACCCTTATCATTTTATGCAGGTATTGGGAAAGCCTCAAAATCTGGTATATTAGTCAAAAGCGGGAGTGATTTAGAAACCTTTGCAAGCATCGATCATTTTGTGTTTGATAAAACAGGAACACTCACAAAAGGTGAGTTTATAGTTACAAAAGTTTTTGCTGATGATAAAGATCTGATATTAAAACTTGCAAGTCATGCAGAATCTAGATCGAATCATCCAATTGCTCTATCTATAATGAGAGCTTATAAAGAATCGATCATTGAAAAAGATATAAAAGATTTTGAAGAGGTTTTCGGACAAGGTATCAAAGTTACTTATCAAAATAAAATTTGTTTAGTAGGTAATGATAAATTGTTAAAAGCTCATCAAATAGACTTTGAAATGCCACATATAAAACATACTGTGATACATGTTGCTTATGACAAAACATATATCGGATATATAGTTTTAGAAGATGAGTTAAAGATATCTGCAAAAGAAACGATTACAACATTAAAAGAACTTAACAAATCAGTATCAATGATCACAGGAGATCATAAGTTTATAGCACTTGATATTGCTAAAAAGCTGGGTATCAATAACGTTTATTATGAACAACTACCACATGAGAAAAAAGATCTGATTGAGAAACTTAAATTAACTCATAAAACTGCTTTTGTAGGAGACGGTATTAACGATGCACCGGTATTAATAAGTGCTGATCTTGGTATATCTATGGGCTCACTTGGAAGTGATTTAGCTGTAGAGGCATCAGATGCAGTCATTATGAATGATGAGCCGATACAAGTCATTGAAGCTATGAATATATCTAAAAAGACAAAAAAAGTAGTCATTGAAAATATCATATTAGCTGCAGGAACTAAATTTATTGTCCTCATATTAGGAGCTTTTGGGTTTGCTAATATGTGGTTAGCGATATTTGCAGATGTAGGTATTTCCCTTATTGCAGTCATTCATGCAATGAGCATTTTAAAAAACAAAAGAGTCAGTTAACTATCATTAACTTTTTATGAGTTATCAAGTATAATAAGTTTAGGTGATATTTTGGAAATAAAACTTGATCAAGTTAAAGGTGTTGGGCCAAAAACTTTATATGCATTAAGACAAAAAAAGATTTGGTCTACATATGACCTTGTTTTAAACTATCCCAAATCATATCAAGACTTTTCAATTGACCAAGTCAATCATCTAAAACACAAAGACAAAATTACTGTATCTGGGAAAATAACGTCACCGATTAAAAGTAATCCATATGCAAAAACACATGTATCAACATTTTTTATGGAACTATTGGGAGAACAAATTGAAGTGGTTGCGTTTAATAGACCTTATTTATCAAAACAATTTGTTTTAAATGATGAAGTGGTTGTTCAAGGTACTTATCAATTATACAAGCACCAAATTATTGCACAAAATGTCATAAAAAAAGAAAATAATATTGAGATTAAACCTATCTACAACATAGAATCCATACATGATAAAACGATCACAAATATCATAACAACTATATTTGATGAAAAACAAGTTCAAATCTATGAAACGATACCTTTAAAATTTTTAGATAAGTATCATCTACCAAAACGAATAGATGCGTTTAGAATGCTTCACTTACCAAAAACATTTGATGATATCAAACAAGCTAAAAGACGCTTTAAATATGAAGAAGCATTTTATCTTCAGTTAAAATTAATCACAGAACTTAAAAAAAATCAAACACCAAGAAAGCCTATAGATTATGATATTAGTACAATTAAGGCTTTTATAAGTCAACTACCATATGAACTCACTCATGATCAAAAAAAAGCTGTTAACGACATCTATAGGGACTATAAGAAGGATTATGCACATTATAGACTTATACAAGGTGATGTAGGATCAGGTAAAACGTTAGTTTCACTACTAGCAACACTGCCCATGTTACAATCTAGGAAACAAATTGCTATCATGGCACCTACAGAATTACTAGCAACACAACATTATCAATATTTTAAATCACATTTAAAACATACAAAAATTGCACTTTTAACGAGCAAAACTAAACAAAAAGATGAACTGAAAAAAGCAATCAAAGAGCATGAATATAGTATCATCATCGGTACGCATGCATTAATAGAAACAGATGTTACATTCGATCAATTAGGATTAATTATTATCGATGAGCAACATAAGTTTGGTGTAGATACTAGACATAAACTGATTGAAAAATCTACATGTAAAGATGTTCTCTTTTTAACAGCAACACCAATTCCAAGAACACTTGCGATGGTCGCGTTTGGTGAGTCAAATGTTTCTATTATCAAAGAAAAACCTAGTTTAAGAAAAAAAGTAGAGACACATTATTTACTTAAAAGAGATATCTCTGTTTTATATAATGCAATCGATCAAAAAATAAAAAACAAAGAACATGTCTTTGTTGTTGTACCGGCAATATCATCTGACAAAGTCGATGATAATATAGAAACTGTCAAGCAAGAACTTATCATGAATTTTAAATGTCCAATTTTTATACTTCATGGTAAACAATCTAGTGATGAACAAAGTGAGCAAATGGAATCATTCATGTATACGCCAGGAAGCATTCTACTTTCAACAACAATGATTGAAGTTGGGCTAGATATCCCGACAGCAACTTTAATTGCAATATATGCTGCAGAACATTTTGGCTTAAGTCAACTTCATCAATTAAGAGGTAGAGTTGGAAGGTCTCATTTGGCATCACAATGTTTTGTTATCTCTGAAAAAGATGATATTGAAAGATTAGATATGTTAACGAAAACGGATGATGGATTTAAGTTATCAGAATATGATTTAATCGAAAGAGGACCTGGTGATTTTTTAGGCCAAGAGCAAAGCGGATATTTAAATTTTAATTTTCTTGATTTATTAAATGATTATCCAATTTTAGTTGAAGCTGCAAAAAATGTCTCATGGTTGCTTCAACAAAAAGACTTTTATACCAATCCAAATTATAAATATTTACAAAGACACATCAAAAATACACTGAAAATATGATATAATAAAACATACGAAAGAAGGGATATTTATGATACGCATAGCAGTAGATGGTATGGGTGGAGATTTCGCTCCAGAACCGATTGTAAAAGGTACATTAAAAGCATTAGAAAAATTTGAAAATATAGAAATAATACTTTTCGGTGATGAACAAAAGATGGCTCCATTTTTAAAAAATCATCCAAGATTAAAAGTTGTTCACACACCTTTCTTTTTATCCATGGGAGAAAAAGATCCGATTAAACAATATAGAACAAATAAAGAGCTATCAATGTTTAAAGCACTTCAAGCTTTAAAAGATCAAGAAGCTGATGCAGTAGTTAGTGCAGGACCTACTCAAGCACTAGTTGTTGGTGGCCATTTTATCGTAAGAAGAATGCCAGTAATGAAAAGAATTGCAATTGCACCAATCATTCCTTCATATGATCAAAGAGGAAGAATATTATTAGATTCTGGCGCAAACGTAGATTTCAAACCTGAACATTTAAGAGATTTCGCTATTTTTGCTTCAGTAGTTGCTGAAAAAGTTTTAAAAAGAGATAACCCTTCAGTAGCACTTATTAATATTGGTACTGAAGAAGGCAAAGGTAGAGAATTAGATGTTGAAACATTTAAGTTATTAAAAGCTGATCCAAATATTAATTTTTATGGCAATTTAGAACCAAAAGAAGTTTTCACTACTGAAGCAGATGTTTTATTATCAGATGGATTTACTGGTAACATTGTCATGAAATCTATGGAAGGTACTGCCAAAGGCTTAGGCATGGTTTTAAAAAGAGAAATCAAGTCTTCTTTATTAGGTAAAATCGGCGCATTGTTTATGAAAAAATCATTATCTAATTTTAAAAAATCTTTAGACGCATCTGAGATAGGTGGCGCATTACTTATGGGATTAAACGGTGTAGTTATCAAAGCACACGGATCATCTAATGATTATGCTTTTTTCAACGGTATAAGACAAGCAAAAGAAATGGTCGAAGCAGATGTTATTAACAAAGTGTCTGAAGCACTAGAGAAAAAGGAAGAGGAAACTAAATGAAAGATTTACTTAAAAAGTTAAATCTTTTATATAAGGATGAATCTCTTTATGTTAGAGCATTAACACATGCATCATATGCTTATGAGAACCAAACAGAAAACAACGAGAAATTAGAGTTTTTAGGTGATGCTGTTATAGAACTTCTAACAAGCGATTATCTTTATCAAAAAGATTTAGCAGATGAAGGAGAACTTACCAAACGACGCGCACAAGCAGTTTGTGAGGAAGCACTTGTCATATTTGCAGAAAAGATAAATTTAAAGGATTATCTATTTTTGGGTAAAGGTGAACAGCTAAGAGGACCAAATCCAGCAATGATTGCTGATGCATTTGAATCTTTATTTGGTGCTGTATATCTTGACTTAGGGTTTAAACAAGCCCAAAAATTATTTGAAAGAATTATGATTCCACATTTAAATCTTGTTTGGGGAATAAAAGATTATAAATCCGCACTCCAAGAATATATTCAAAGTGGAGATAAAAGAAACATTAGTTATCAAATTATTAAAGAAGTAGGACCATCCCATAACAAGGTATTTGAGGCTGCAGTTAAATTAGATAATCATATCACATTAGGGGTTGGAACGGGAAAATCAAAAAAAGAAGCTGAACAAAATGCTGCACATGACGCATTAAAGAAGGGTAATTATGATTTTAAAGAGATTATATGAGGAATATGATTTTTCTATAGAAAGAATATTACTAAAAGAATATCGAAAACTTTCTTTAAGCATGCAAGAATTAACCGTGTTAATTGCACTTTTTTCAATTTATAAGAAAAGAAAGACATTTTCAACACTTGCAATTTCTAGACGTGTAGAATATCATTCAAATGAAATTGGCGAAATTGTTGAATCTTTATTAGATAAAGGTTTTTTAACGATTTCTCTAGATTTTAAAGATCAAAAAGAAAGAGAAGTTTTTGATCTAACACCAACATTCGATAAGATAGAAAATTTATATATCGAAGAAGAAGCAGAAAAACAAAAACAAATCATTGAAAATGATGTAAGTCAAGTTATCTTAAAATTTGAACAAGGATTAGGCAGACCATTAAAATCTTATGAATTAGAAAATATTAGAAAATGGTTTGAAGAAAAAACATATACCTATGATCAAATATTAAAAGCTATCGATCAAGCTGAAGAAAAAGTAAGTATAAAATATGTTGAACGCATATTAACTCAAGAGCCGATTAAAAAAATTGAGATTGATCAAGATGTTGAACAAGCACTTGATGAAATATTTAAGAGTATCAAATGAAACATGCTGCATTCATTTTAGAAACGCTTGATCAAATGTTTCCTAATGCAACCGTTGAACTTGACCATAAAAATGTATTTGAGTTATTAGTAGCAGTTGTTTTGAGTGCACAAACAACAGATGTTGCAGTCAATAAAATAACACCAAATTTATTTAAAAAATATCCTACACCAGAACTTTTAGCACAAGGTGACTTAAAGGACATTGAAAATCTTATAAAAACGATTGGTCTTTATCGCAATAAAGCAAAAAATATAAAAGCTTTGTCTAAAGAGTTGGTTGAAACTTATCAAGGTGAAGTACCATCAGAAAGAAATGCACTAGAATCTCTTCCGGGAGTTGGAAGAAAAACCGCAAATGTTGTGTTATCTAATGCTTTTAATATTCCGGCTTTAGCAGTTGATACACATGTTGCTAGAGTTTCAGTAAGACTTGGATTTGCTAAAGAGGGGGACTCGGTTTTAGTTATAGAACAAAAATTAATGAGAAAAATACCAAAAGAAAATTGGCAACAAGCCCACCATCAGTTTATATTTTTTGGTAGATATCATTGCTTAGCTAGAAACCCTAAATGTAGTAGTTGTCCCTTATTTGATATATGTAAATATAAGGAGAAAACAATGCACTTATAAAAGTGAGTTGATACACAGCTCATTTTTTTATGGATTTTTTCAAATCTATAACAAATCCATTTTCATGGATTAGCTATAATAGATTTATAATAAATTTAGGAGGGGTGTATGTACATCAACATGATGGAACTAAAAAATTTAGTTCACAAGAGACAATCCGGCAAAAAGTATGTCGGATTACCATTCGGCTCAGCAGTAAAATATAAAAGAAAGGAGAAAAATCTAACACTAGAAGAAGCTTGTGAAGGTATTTGTAGTTTATCTTATTTATCTAAGGTAGAAAATAACAACATAAGTGCTAGTGAAGAATTCATTGAGAAGTTTAAGAAAAAGTTTGACATGAAAGATGCCTATGATTATGATAAAGATAGTTTTAAAATACATATTGATCAAATCATAGAAGCTTGCTTAAAAGACAAGAAAATAGATCATAATATAGTTATATATTATGATGATAGACTTGATTATCAATCCTTATTAGTTGATTTTGCTTACAATGTTTTAGACAAAAACTATGAACAAGCACAAACAGCTTATAAGAATCTATCTGAATTAATATATTCGATGCCACAAGAACCATTTATGGTAACAATGATTTTAATAAATCATATCTTATATTACGAAATGAGATATACAGATGGATTAGAATTGCTAAGTATGGTAGAGAGACAACAACCATATTCGAATGAGATTTCATTACTTATTCAAAAATGGAAGTTGTTACATGGTTTTAAAATAAATAACCCATTACTTGTATCAAATCTATATCAACCATATGAAAAAATACTCATAAAAAAACAATTGTTTGAACAAGTGAAAATTACCCATATGGAACATCTTTTATATAAAGCAAGATTTAGTTCTATAGAACAAATGAAAAATGAAATATCTGGTATCAATAACATTGATGAAGCAGATAAAGAGTATTTAATGTCTGTTTGTCACTATCATCGTGGAAACTATGATAAAACGTTATCGATTACTTCGAAATATGCTGAGCAATCACAAAAATGGATGGCAATTCATTTAATATCATTAGATCATTTGAAAGAAGAGAAAAGAATTTTTGATGCAATTGAAAAAGAAGTGATTAATAAAAATCCACTTTGCAAATTGTTAAAAAAACATTTAATGTTGAAGTACAAAGGCACTCAAGAAGAGATTGTAAATTACATCAAACAAGATATTCTGATACAAGATTTATGCACTGAAGATTATGATATTTTAATCTATCTTATGAAAGATTGTGAGAGATTACTCACTAAATTTCATTTTTATAAAGATGCAGTATCAGTGTATCGTCATTTTTTAAGTAAACTATATAAAATATCATTTACTTAAGAGTTTTTTAAGAAATAAGATGGAAACATCTTATTTTTTTGCCTTATTCAAGCCATATACTATTGACTTAATATTATATATCATATATACTAAATTAGGCTAAGGAGGGATGGTCATGCGCACAATAAAACTATTTAAATTAGCTAAAGGGTTCCTGTTTTTATTTGTAATTGCTGCATTATTAACAACAATTCATCAATATACATATTCAAATGTACCTTTATTTACACAGTATTTAATTAAAACTTTATTAGACACACCAGGTATAGCAGATGGTAATGTGAGTGTGGGCGAAGTTAACCTACCTTCTTTTGTTGTAACTTTTTTTAGACAAGATACAGAAGTCTTAAACATAATCTTAAGAATTGCAGCAGCCTTATTGATTTTACAAGTGTTTAGATTTTCGTTAAGATTCTTTGAGATGTGGATCAAAGGTGCCCTATTAGAGAAAATGGCTGAGAAGATGAGAATCGGATTATATGGCCATATTCAAGATCTTGATTATGAGTTTCATAACAATGCTGATACTGGAGATTTAATTCAAAGATGTACAACGGATGTAGAGACTACAACGACGTTTTTAACAACAAGAATGCTTGATTTTATATATCTGATTGTGACTCTTATTTTTGGAGCATATCAGTTATTTTATATTAATCCAACGATGGTTTGGATCTCATTATCTTTAATACCACTTGTAGCAACTTCATCAATTATTTACTTTGTTAAGATTGATAAAATCTTCCAAAGCATTGAAGAAACCGAATCATCGATGATGACGGTTGTTCAAGAAAATTTATCTGGATCAAGAGTCGTTAGAGCATTTGCTAATGAAGCATTTGAAATTACTAAAATGGAAACAAAAAATAGAGAATATGCTGATGCTCTTAAAAAAGCAAGTAGTATAGTAGCAATTTACTGGGGAAGCATGGATTTTATTAGTATTACTCAATATTTAGTTATTATTGCAGTTGGTGTATTTGCAGTTAAAAATCAAACTATGGATGCTGCAGGTGTTGTTGCATCATTAGCTCTTGTTGGGATGCTTATTTGGCCGATTAGAGGTTTAGGTCGAATTATTAGTGATTATGGTAAAGCATTAGTTGCATCAGATCGTATCTATCATATTTTAGAAAGACCAAGCGAGTACTTAAAAGATGGTACACAACAACCTACTATTAGAGGTAATATAGAATTTAAAAATGTATCATTTAGATTCCCAGATACACAAGAACATTTATTAAAAGATGTTAATTTTAAAATAAAAGCAGGTCAAACGGTGGCAATCATTGGTAGAACAGGTAGTGGGAAATCTACGATTATTAATATTTTAATGCGTATGCATGAATATCAAAGTGGTGAGATTTTAATGGATCAAGTACCGTTAAATGATATTAAGAAAAAATATATTAGAAGTCAAATTGGTGTCGTTTTACAAGATCCATTCTTATATTCAAAAACTGTTTACGAAAATATTGCAATTGCACATAAAGATGCAGTTAGAGATCGTGTATTAAAAGCTGCAGAAATTGCAGCGTTAGAAAAAGATATAAGAACCTTTAAAAAAGGCTATGAAACAATTGTTGGTGAAAAAGGAACTACATTATCAGGTGGACAAAAACAAAGAGTTGCGATTGCTCGTGTCTTAGTGCAAGATAAACCTATTTTAATTTTTGATGATGCTTTAAGTGCAGTAGATACTCAAACTGATATCATGATTAGACAGGCGTTACTTGCAAAACAACACAAGCAAACAACGATTATCATTACACACCGTATCACAACTGCTAAAGAAGCAGATCAAATTATTGTTTTAGATAAAGGTTCTATTGAAGCTATTGGTACCCATGAACAGTTAAGTCAACAAGATGGACTTTATAAGAAACTATGGGATATTCAAGGCAAATTAGAAAAAGAATTCGAAAAGACATTGAAGGTAGGTGACGACGATGCATCATGAAGATGACAATGATGTTCAGTATAAGGTTCAGCTATCAACATGGAAAAAAATTATAGGTATCGTATTTCAATCTAAAAAACGTATATTTTTACTTATTTTCTTTTCAAGTTTTGTGGCGATGCTAGATGCACTGATTCCACTGATTAATAGATATGCCATTGATGTTTTCTTTGTAGAAGGCGACTATTCAACTTGGCCATATTTTGTGGCAGTTAATTTATTTGTCGCAGCAGGGTTTGGTATATCAGTATGGGGATTCATCCGTCAAGCTGGAATGATTGAAGCAGAAACAAGTTATGAGTTAAGAAGACAAGCGTTTAAAAACTTACAAAAATTGTCTTATAGTTATTTTGATCAAACACCTCAAGGGTGGATCATGGCTAGAATGACATCAGATGCAAGACGATTATCACTAATTATTTCTTGGGGTTTAGTTGATTTTGTTTGGGCTGGTTTATCGATGTTATTTATTATGATTGTTTTATATATCACATTTTTTAAATTAGCAGTCATCGTAACATTAGTTGTGCCAGTCATGTTTGTTGTCGCATACTTTTTTAGAAAACTCATTTTAAAACAACATCGTATTGCTAGAAAACATAATTCTCAGTTAACAGCACAATATAACGAAGGTTTCTTAGGTGCTAAAACAACAAAAAGTTTAAGTATTGAAGGACAAAATTTTGATGAGTTTGCATATACAGCACATCAACTTAAAACAGCCAGTATTAAAGCAGTTATTTCATCTGCTGTATTTTCTTCAATATTATTAGTATTAGCATATATTGCAGTAGGTACAACGATGTATCAGGGTTCTATATATGTATTAGAATTTATTATTACTGTTGGTACACTACAAATGTTTATTGCATATGCAGTCAATTTCTTTGAACCAATCATGGCGATATCAAGAATATTATCTGATTTTCAAAATGCACAAGCTTCAGCTGAGCGTATTGTAGGTCTTATTGAAACACCATCTGATTTAGTTGATTCTAGAGAAGTTGAAGCTGTTTATGGAACTTTATTTGAAGACAAGCTTGAAAACTGGGAAGAGCTAGAAGGTGAAGTTGAATTTAGGGATGTTACATTTTACTATTTAGAAAATGAAATCATCTTAGAAAATTTCAACTTAAAAGTCAAACCAGGAACGAGTGTTGCATTAGTCGGACATACAGGATCAGGAAAGACTACTTTAGTAAACTTGTTATCAAGATTTTATGAACCAAAACAAGGTCAAATTTTAATTGATAATAAGGATTATAAAGAAAGAAGCATTCACTGGCTACATAAACGTTTAGGATATGTATTACAATCTCCACATTTATTTAGTACAACAGTATTAGAAAACATTAGATATGGAAGACTTACTGCAACCGATGAAGAGGTTAAGTACGCTGCTAAAGTTGTAGGTGTTGATGATTTTGTTAAACATTTAGATAAAGGCTATGATACGTTTGTTGGAGAAGGCGGGAATTTATTATCTGTTGGACAAAAACAACTCATTTCATTTGCTAGAGCTGTGTTAGCAGATCCTAAGATTTTAATTTTAGATGAAGCTACATCTTCTATTGATTCTGAATCTGAATTAGTTATTCAACAAGCAACAGATACCCTTTTAAAAGGCAGAACAAGCTTTATTGTAGCTCATAGATTATCAACGATTATTAAAAGTGATTTAATCGTTATGCTTGAGATGGGCAAGATTATTGAAATGGGTACACATGATGAGTTGATTGCAAAACGAGGTAAGTATTATGAACTCTATCGTAATCAATTTTTCAAGGAAAATGAAGATAGATTTAATTTAGATACATAAAAAAGTAAAAAGACATCAAAATCTCTATCATGATATAGAGGTGATAAGATGTCTTTTTTATTTTCATGTTTTAAATTGATTATCTGTTTGTTTAATATACAGTGGAGTGATACAACAGTCGATGTGCCACTAGGTGCAGATATAGATGTGTATAAAGACATACCTCAAGCAATCCTATATGAAGATAATGTGATTGTAGAAGATGCTATACCTACGTACAAAAAAACAGGTGTTAATAGGACATTTTTATCTGTTGTTAATACGAATTATGTTAAAGCATATAAGATATATTTTGAAGTTTATTTTGATGAATATGAGATAAAATCTGTAGCTCAGATCACATTTAATGTTATTGATGATGTCAATCCTATAATGACATATGTACCGACATTTGAGATTCAAATAGGGCAATCACTACCGGATTTTAGAAAGAACTTAATCTATAGTGATAACTATGATGAGCAAGAGTTATTATTAATTGATGTTGATGATTCAAAAATTATTAAAGACAAAATTGGAAGATTTCCAATCACATATACGATATGGGACACTTCAATGAACAATCAATCTTATGATACATATATTGATATTGTTGATCATATTGCGCCTGTGATAGAATTAGATTTTCCAATTATATTTCAAGTTAATCAAGCGTTTTATTATGATTCATATATAGAAGTAAATGATAATTATGATCAAATGGTAGATATTGTTATTAACGATGAATCAGTTGATTATCATAGGGTTGGGACTTATCAAGTATCTGTTAGTGCAACTGACTCATCAAAAAATGAAAGCAGCAAAACATTTTATATAACCATAGTAGATCAAGTACCACCTGATATTTTTTTATCATCTTATCCAAAACCGATTGAAGTTAATCAAGAACTTAGTGAAGAGATATTAAAAAGCTATATCTTAAGTGTAGATGATAATTACGATCAACTTTCTATAGATGATGTTGTTATAACGCATGATATAGATGTTTATAGAGTTGGTTCATATAAAATTTACTATCAAATCAAAGATCTTTCAAACAATGAGAAAAATATGACATTAAATGTCGATGTTGTTGACTTGATTAAGCCTAATATTGATATCATCACACCTTTTGTTTTTGAAGTTTTTAGTGAACCTAAAAGCTTATTAAGCCATATTGAGGTCAGTGATAATTATTGTGCTATTGATGCTATAAAAACGACCATCAATACATCATATAACTTAGATGTTGTTGGTACATATGATATCATTATTGAAGCTACTGATGCATACAAAAATAAAACTACTTATCAAGGCTTTATAGAAGTCATAGATAGCATACCTCCAGAAATCATAGAATTAACTGATATCATCATTACTGATTTTAAAGAAAAAGATCTTTCTATATATTTTAAAGCAATTGATCAATATGATATGACAGAATTAGATATTATAGTTGATGATGTACTTGTTGATTATAACAAAATAGGAAGTTATGACATATTTATAGAAGCAAGTGATTCATCTTTAAATAAAACAATGATTAAATCCATTGTTTTAATTATTGATATAACAGCGCCAAATTTAATTTTAACGTCTAAGGAAGTTTATTTTAATGTCAAAAGTAAGATGATTGATTTAGAGGATTATGTTTTAGAACTATCAGATAATTATGATGAGTTAAACAAGGATGATTTAATCATATCATCAACTATAGATATGGATGTTCCAGGGAGTTATGAAGTCATCTATTCGTTAAAAGATAGCTCTTTAAATGAAACAAAAGAAACTTTAAAAGTTGTGATTAGTGATTATGAAAAACCATATATTTATGCAGATCCGATCTACATAAAAATGTATGATTCTATTGATTATTTAAAAGATTTAACAGTCACTGATAATGTAGGTGTTAAAAACATCTATTATCAACCATCAATCATTGATTCATCAAAGCCTGGAGTCTATGAGGTTACATATATTGTTATGGATTTAAGTGGCAATACAAGTGAATTTATAAGAACAATCTATATTAACGAAATAGAGAAAAATCATGACATAACGTCTTTCATACCACTTGTCATCATCACCATTTTCTCAATTTCAATCATATATGTCTTATATAAAAAATTATAGTTTATATCTTTTGACTTTAAACTTTATTTAAACTATAATATGAACGTATTTAAGATATTTTATAATAAAAAGGAGTGTCAAAATATGGCTGACGTATTATTAGTTTACTGGAGTGGTACAGGTAACACTGAAATCATGGCAGAAAAAATTAAAGAAGGACTAGAATCATCAGGTGTATCAGTTGACTATAGATCAGTTGATGCTATAGAAGCTGATGAAGTATCTCAATTTGATAAAATTGTATTTGGATGCCCATCAATGGGTGTTGAAACATTAGAAGAAGATGAATTTGAACCATTCTTCGAAGCAGTTGAAGGTTCATTATCAGGTAAAAAAGTAGCTTTATTCGGTTCATACGGATGGGGCGAAGGTGAATGGATGGATGCATGGGAAGACCGTGTTAAAGATGCTGGTGCAGAACTTTTTGAATCAGGATTAAAAATCAATTCAACACCAAGTAGTGAAGAAGAAGATGAATGTGTTGAATTTGGTCAATCATTTTCTAAATTCTAATTAAACATAAAAAATGCTGATTATAGCATTTTTTTTATAAGTGTAACAAAAGAACGGCCAAAACCATGTATAATATAGACAGGTGAATCTTATGATTGGAGTATTGTATATCCAAAGTTCATATTCGATGTTAAAAAATACCATACCCTTACCAGTTTTAGTTGAAAAAGCTAAACAAGGTGGATATGATTTTTTAGCATTATCTGATGAACAACTCCATGGAATGATTCATTTTTTTAATTTAGCAACAAAACATCAAATTAAACCTATACTAGGTATCCAGGTCATAGTAAAATATCAAGAGACGTCATCTGATTTTTTAATTTATGTTAAAGATCAAAAAGGATATGAAAATTTATTAAATATAAGTTTACTAAAAAGTCAAAATGAGTTAACTTATGACGATCTTATAAAGCATCAAGAAGGATTAATTTTTGTAACATCCAAAAATTCAATCATTAATCAAAGCATATTAAAAAAAGATAATGAACAAGCAATGAGCATTGCTATTGAGTTCAAACAAAAATTTTCTCATTTCTATTTAGGTCTTTCACTAGATTCATTTGATGATGAAGTGATCTTAGGTCCTAAACTAAATGAGTTATCAAAACAATTAGATGTCAAACTTTTACCAATTCATCAAACTTCTTATCTGGAAGATGCTGATAAAGAGGTTTACGAAGCTCTTATTAAAATTGATAATGATCAGCATGAAATGCAAGAAGATGAACATTTTCATTTTATGGACAAAGACGATTTAGTCAAACATTTTGCGGATTATCCATCTGTGTTTCATAATTTAGATGAAATGGTTAACTCTGTTCAATTTATTTGGGAAAAACCAACATTTGATATGCCTACATATGATATTAAAGGTGCATCTTCAAAGGCATTTTTAAAATCTTTAGCAATTAAAGGGTTGAAAAAACGATTAGAACATACACAAAAAGATCATAAGATTTATCAAGAGCGTCTAGTCTATGAATTAGATGTGATACATAAAATGGGTTTTGATCATTATTTTTTGATTGTATTTGATTTTGTAAGATATGCAAAAACACATGATATTTTAGTTGGACCTGGTAGAGGTTCAGCAGCAGGATCATTAGTTTCTTATTGTTTAGGTATTACAGATGTAGATCCTATAGCATATGATTTATTATTTGAAAGATTTTTAAATCCAGAACGTATCACTATGCCTGATATCGATCTTGATTTTCCTGATAATAAAAGAGATGAAGTCATTAGTTATGTGCAAAACAAATATGGAAAAAACCATATGATTTCTATTGTAACTTTTGGTACTTTTGCACTTAGATCATCAATAAGAGATATTGCAAGAGTTATGAAAATAGATTTACAAAGAGTCAATGCAATTATAAAAAGAGTCTTAAATGACCAAGTAGATACTAAAGATGAAGAGACGGTAAGACTTTTAAAGGTTGCTAAAAAAATAGAAGGCTTGCCACGACATACCGGAACACATGCAGCTGGTATGATCTTGGCTAAACAAGATTTATCTCAATATATTCCACTTCAACAAATGGCAAATGGATTTTATCAATCTCAATTTGAAGCTAGCGACTTAGAGTCTTTAGGACTACTTAAAATAGATTTTCTAGGAATCAGAAATTTACAAATCATACATGATGTTGTTAATCTTGTTCAAGAAAATCAACCACAATTTAAATTAAACGATATATCTTTAGATGATAAAAAATCTTATGAGCTACTAAGCCATGCCCAAACACAAGGCGTTTTTCAACTTGAATCAAATGGTATGAAAAATGTTTTAAGAAAATTAAAACCTAGAAATTTCGAAGATATTGTCGCAATCCTTGCGTTGTTTAGACCAGGACCTATGAATCATATTGATGAGTATATTGAAAGAAGAAATGGTAAACCTTTCGAAAATATTCATCCGCACTTAAATGATATATTAAAACCAACATATGGGATAATTATTTATCAAGAACAAATTATGAGAATTGCACATGAGTTTGCTGGGTATACGCTTGCTGAAGCGGATTTACTTAGACGTGGGATATCTAAAAAGAACATCGATATATTGGAAAGTGAACGCATTAGATTTATTCAAAAATGTAGTGAAAAGAATTATCCAAAAGAAACAGCAGAAACGATTTATGATTTGATCGTAAAATTCGCTGATTATGGATTTAATAGAAGTCATAGTGTTGCTTATGCACTAGTTGCCTATCAAATGGCATATCTAAAAGCCAATTATTATGATAAGTTTATGACTGTTTTATTATCAAATGTTATAGGTAATGATCAGACTGTTTATGATTATATCTTAGAGCTAAGAAAAAATAACATTAAGGTTTTAGCTCCAAACATTAATGAATCAACGGATCAGTTTAGACTGATTAACAAGCAAATCATAATGCCTTTAACACAAGTTAAAAGTATTGGAAAGACACAAGTTCAAAAAATTCTTGATGTTAGAGATGAGAAGAAATTTGTTGATTTCCAAGATTTTAAAGCTAGGTTAAAACAAGTGATTAATGATAAAAACATTGAAATGCTCATCCACAGCGGTGCACTAGATTGCTTTGGACTCAATCATCATACGATGATCCAAAATAAAGATGCTAGTCATGCTGGATATGAGATGTATATTTCTGATTTCAAATTAAGGGATTATGATGAATTTAGTTTTATCGATTTAGCTTTATATGAAAAAGAAGCATTAGGATTTAATTTGACATATCATCCATTGCAACGATACGAATCATATATAAAAGAACATAAACTTCAGACAATAGAAGATGTACAAAATGTTTCTTATGCAAGGTTTTTAGGATTTATTATTCAAAAGAAAGTCATAAAAACCAAACAGGGTAAATCTATGGCATTCATTAAAATAGATGATGGCCAACATCAGATTGAAGCGACCCTTTTTACACAAAATTATGTCAAATATCAAGACTTACTTGATGATAAAGTAAAATTGTTTGAAATCAAAGAAAATGATTTTAATGGCAAAAAGACATACATTGTAGAAAAAATGTATACGATTGAGGAGGTATCCTCATGAGATTTGATCATTGGAGTAAAGAAGAAAAACAATTATTAGAATATGATTATCAACAATTATTTGCTGATCAAGTGATTATGCTTAAAAAGATATATCGGTTCAAATCGGATACGTCTTTATTAAATGAAATTCTAGAAAACATATCTACTATTTTATACCGCTTGTTAAATGAACAACATTTAGAATTTGTAGAAGAACTTTTAGAAAGAATGTTTTTATCTGTTTTGCCTTATGATGTTATTATTCATAAACCTAATCGTTTAAATCATTATCGATTTGATCTTTATTTTTATGATGAACATCAAACAATTAGTTATAGAAATATTACAATTTTTTCGTTAGATGATGTTAAGAAATTAATTGAGATGATTTTATTTATTGGTAGAACTTATGATCAATTAACATTATCACATCAAGATGATATAAAAAGCATCAACTCACATCAACTAATTCGTGGGTTTGATCAAGAGTTTATTAAAAATAACTTAAAACAACTACACCAAGTATTTTACATACAGTAAGGGACATTTATGACTAAAAATGATAGATCCAAAATAATAAAATCCATCTATATTGGCCTTTCAGCTAATATCTTACTAACCCTACTTAAATTAGGCTTTGGTATATGGGGTGGTGCACAATCTTTAGTTTCAGATGGGATAAACTCTTTATCTGATATTTTTATGAGTTTGCTGATATTTTTTGTACTTAAAGTATCAACAAAAAAGCCAGATAAAGACCATCCATATGGACATCAAAAATTTGAAGGCTTAGCATATTTTACCATGGGCATTATCTTTTCAATAACCGCGATATATTTAGGATATACAGCAATCACAAGTATGATTGATTATGCAATCTTAGATGATATTATTGATAAACCAAATATTTTAACGCTTTATATTTCTATAATCGCTTTGATTATAAAGATATTTTTAGCATACTTTTATTTTAAACTTAATAAGAAATATAAAAACCCAACATTAAAAGCGGAATACAAAAATCATTTTTATGATATTTTTTCTACGGGTTTAACTGTTTTAGTATTAACATTATCACAAGTCAATCTCATAATATTCGATTATATCGGCTCACTTATTATAAGTTTTTTCATCTTGAGATTAGCAGTTCAAATCATCAAAGAAGCATCTTCATTTTTAGTTGATCAAGCGCCTAGTCAAGAGGAGATAAAAAATGTGGAAGGGTTTATAAAAAGTATTGATGGTGTGCTTACTATTGATGATTTAAGAATAAGAAAACATATGACAGAAAGGTATGTCGATGTTGAAATTGGTGTTTTAGAAAGCCTATCTTTAAAAGAAGCACACGATATTGCAGAGGTTGTTCATCAAAGTGTTGAAAAAAAATATAAAGAAGTCATTCACTGTATGGTTCATGTGAATCCACATAAGTAAGCATTTTGCTTACTTTTTTTTAATGTGTATATTGTATAATATACATAAGCAAGTATAGTTTATTGTGTTATATCATAAATTTTGCTAAAATAGGTCTAAAGATAGTAAAGAGAGGCGGAATGCGTATGCCATCATTTTTAATGATACAGTGGGGGATTATTGGTTTCTTTGTGCTCATCCATTTTATCATAGGATTTCTAAGAGGAACTAGCAAGTCAACATACTTTACCATCGTTAGTTTGATTATGACTGTTGTCACATTATGGATAGTTTCATTACTATCTATTAACATGATTTTATCATCAAGCTCTATGCTAGAATCTTTGATAGGGTTTGTCAACGGGCTTACTGGTGGAGCCATTCCTGATGAAGTCATCACAGCGTTAGCTGAACCAGAAGTTTTGGCTTTAATTGTAGCAATTGGTGATTTAGTGTTAAGAATTATTGCGTTTATTATTTTATATCCAATGATAAAATTTTTCTTAACGCTTATCATATTTAAGCCAATTTGGAAACACGCAGTTTTACCTAAAATATTAAAAAGACAAAATGAAAACGAAGCAATTAAATATCATGAAAAACATGGCGATACTAGAAGATTTGTACCTAAAAAACGACTTAATAAAAATATATTAAGCCGTTTATTTGGCGGTGCAATGGGCTCATTTAGAGGGTTAGTAGTCGCTTTTATTTTTCTTGTGCCTTTATTAGTAATTGCAGGATTTGCATCTGAGATTAATTCAAGCATTAATTTAGATCAAACAAATGAAGTACAAAATCTATCAACAACTCAAGATGTAGCTTTACCAATTCCAAGTGAAGTTCAAGAGATATTAAACAATATCGAAGAAATGAATAATAATGGATTAGGTGCTATCGTAAAAGATATAAAGATTCAAGAAAAATCTCTTGATCGCTATATATTTGATGAAGTGTTTACAGTAAAAGTCAAAACTGATGAAGTAGAAACATCTATTAACTATGGTAATGAGTTAGAACATATTATGGGAATTGCTCAAATAGTTATTGAAGGCGGATATCTAGAAGATGGGTTTAAAATTGAAAATATTTCATCAACAGATGCTGATAATCTAGAGTCTGTTTTTAATCATATTGGCCAAAGCGATTTATTAGCGTTTATGATTCCTGCTGCTGTAAGATATGGTGTTAATAATTTAGAATCATTAGCTCCAGAATATTTTCAGAACATGGATATAAACCAAAGAACTGCATCACTTCAAGCCTTAGATAATTTTTACGACATTTTATGGGATGAAGAGTTTAATCGTATGTTTGATGTTGCAGATGCAGCTTTAACATTTGCCACAGTAGGTGAATGGATGACATATATGGATCAACCTGAACTGCTTGCTGAATTAACACCTGAAGAAGGCGTTCTTTTGGCAAACATCGTTAGAGCATTTGGCGATTTAGAGGTGTTAACACTTCTTAATGTTGCTATTGATTATGCGACAACATTAGATGAAGTTCAACAAGAAATAGCTTGGTTAGCTCCAGAAGATGTAGAACCTTACTTACAAGATAGATTTGCATTTATATTAGATGATCCAGATTTCTTTATTGGTGATGAAGGTGAAATTTCTAGAATTGCTCAAATTATAGAAACTGTTTTTTCTGATGAATTTGGTGATCAAAATTTATCAACTCTAATTAATTCATTTGGTGATCCTGAAGCATTGATCAACAATCAAAATCCTGAGTGGGTCGGATCAATCTTAGAGGATTTAGTTGAAGTTAAACTTATTGTAGAATCTTTACCAGTTGGTGTTGATTATGCGTTTTATGCGCAATTAAAGGATTCTATGACTGAAGAGTTAGCAGATCAAATTGCAGCCGAACTTGAACAAATCTCATGGGAAGATGAAATTATTAATGTTGGAGATATTTATAAAGAAGCCTTAAAATTAGGTGTTGGTGCAATTTTTGGCGAAAATCCTGATTATTACACATTCATAGATGATGTAGCAGTAAACCACATGGATTCGCTTAGACAAATAGTTGAATATGTTTTTGAAGGTAGTCAAGTTGTCAATACAGCATTAGAAATTGCAAGTCCAACTATTGTTGAAACAATGGTTACTGATATTGAACTACAAGAAGTCATCAAAAATATTTTAATTAGCGATGATACAAGTGGCGTTGTAGATTTTAATTTTGGACAAGAAATAAATAATTTATTAACGATCGTTGAATCTGTTTATGAATTTAGTACATTTACTGAACTTAATAGTTTATCAGGACTTGAGACAGATCAACAAATTGAACTTATTTCTCAGTTTAGCTCACTAGATGCTACACAATATGCTACTTTAAGAACTGCTATCAATGATCTTCAAGTACTTACTAGAGCTGATGAAAGAGCACTTAATTTTATTCAATCAAAAGTAACTTCACCTTATATATTTATTCCAGATAGCATTGCATTAAATCAAGAAGTTGTGTCAGTGATAGATTTAGCATATGAAGTTTCTAAATATTTAGATGAACAAGCACCACTTTATATGTACAATCAAGATATAGATTTAACAGGATTATTTGAAGATCCTGATTTTAGAGCGTTCTTCATGAATTCAACTGAAAATCTACATTCAAATTTACTATTAATCAATGTAGCAAACAATGTTAAAAATATCATTGAAACAGGAGCTCTAAGTGCTTATACAACTCTACCTGATGCATTCTTAACTGCTGATATTGATTCAGAGTTATGGAAAGATGAAGCAAGCCAAATGATGGAAGCCATCTTTGATCTTGTCATAGCTGCTGGTCAAACAGAAGCATTAGAACTATCTTATGTAGGTATTATGGGCGTTGTAGGAGATACTTCGAAAATACCTTTAGATACGTTTTATCAAATGTCAGAAAATGAAACATTCTTAGAATTATTTGATTCTAACATTATACATAAAATAATATCAGATGCATTGTCAAATCCAGAATCTCAACAAGTAATTGTTAATGCAGTGAATCAAGCACAAACGATTTTTGTTGCACCAAGTGATTTCTTTGTTGCTGATCCAGCATTAATGGATGGGGATTTAATTAAACCTGAAGAATTTGAAAATATCATTATTGCAGCACATACACTTGGATTTACTGATATTGCATCATTTAGTACATTAGGTATTGAAACATTTACAAGTTTACTAGATAGAAATATAGATAGCGAAACGGGAGAAGATGATTTTGACCGTGTTTTTGGTGCAAATTATATTTATGCTATCTTAGATAAAGTATTAAAACAAGAATCATTAGGTGATTTTGTTGGTTCAACTTTAGGAAGTGCATTAGGAATAACTGTTGAAGACTTTGACACAACACCATCAACTGCAATGCTCGCAAGTGACACGAATGTTTATGAGCCAGTTGAAATAGGAAAAGTACCTAAAGAAGAGTTTAGACGAATGATTACATCACTTAGTTTGATGGGTGATATAGGAACGATTGGACTAAATACATTTACAGATATGATTGATCCATCATTACCAACAGATGAATTTGATACGTTTATTTCATCTGATTATATTTATACAATTTTAGCTAGACTATTTGCTAATGATGCCTTTGGTAATTATGTCGGTGATGCACTTGCTGGTGCATTTTCTGATGATCCTATCTCATTAGAAATGGCAGTTCCATCAGATGCTCAAGGTACAACTGGTGTTGAAGAAGATTTAATTACAAGATCAGAAATTAAGAAAATGATGACATCTCTTGATATGCTTGATATTGGTGGAGATGTACCAATTTCTGTTGAGACTATTTTAGATATGATAGATTTTAATGTAGATAGTGAAACTGGAGAAGATGATTTCTCAAGATTTATCGATAGTTTATATATTCAAGACAAAGTTTCACAATTATTATTGAGTGAACAAGTGATTAATATGATTGCTAACGAAAGATTTTTAGCAACTGATTTCGTGATGCCTGCATCTAGCGTTATTGAAGTAGATGGCAGAGAACGAATGATTAAGCAAGAAATTTATGATCTATTTGCCGGATTAAAATTAATTGGTATTGGTGATTTAGAAGAAGATCCTGTTACTTTAGAAACTATAACAAGTTTAACTGATCAAGAAGAAGATGACTTATTAGCATCTAGCTACTTATATGTAACACTTGATTTAATGTTAAAATCTGAAGCTTCAATTAATGTTCCTGATGATGCATTAGAAGTATCGGGTGATTATGAAGGATTAATTCAAAAATCTGAAATAAAAGATTTATTGGCTGTATTTGATATCGTTGGTGAAGATAATCCAGAAGATATTGATGTAAATTTAGTAACACTTGCTGATATTCAAGCCATGCTTGATTTAGAATCAAATGTGATAGATCAAATGGTTAGTGATGCGATTGAAGAAAATATCTTAAACGATCATGGCGCATCAAACGTTCCGCTAACAGCGAAAAATACTGAAGGAACTAGAATTTTAAGAGATGAATTAAATAAAATGGTTGAAACATTATTAATTTTAAGTGATAATGATGATCAACGAACACTAACAAGTTTAATGCCAATTGATACTGCTACACTTAATAATGCTACTTTAACAGCTATACACAATGTAGATTCTAGAATTATAGATCGCTTAACATCAGATGCAATTATAGATAGTGGTATATCTATTCACTCATTAGCATATGATGAGAATAGTGAGTTAGATGCATTTGATTCACACAAACTAGATATAAAACGTGGTGAACTTGGTGATATGTTAGCAGCATTAGATATACTTGATATTGATATTAATAATGCAGGTACAATAGATCAAACTAAGTATACACCTAGTAATATAGGCTTGTTATTGGATCTTGAATCACACATTATTTATAGATTGATTTCAGAAAATATTATCAATCAAAGTCTACATACGGATGAATCTTTAGCAGTTAATGGTGATGATAATTATGATCCTGAAGCCATAGGTAGCGATATTAAAGTTATTGAAATGGAAGCTTTAGTTGAAGCGATGACTGTACTAGGTATTATTGATTTAAGTCAAACGATATCAGTAGATACGGTTAGTATTGCACAATTAAAAGAAACACACTATCTTGGTCTAGGTATTGATCCAGATGTTGATGTTTATCAATCAAGAATTATACACAGATTAATATCAGATGCAGTTGTAGATTCTCTTTATACAGGTGATCCACTTCAAGCACCAGATAATGTATTTATGACAGTAGATAACAAAGATTTAAAACCTGCAGAAATTACAGCTCTTATTGAATCTCTAGATGTTATGGGACTAGCTACTTTAGGTGATCCAATCACAGTTGATACATTAACAATTACTCAATTAAAAGGTATTCATTATTTAGGTCTAGGTACTGATCCTGTATTTGATGAACATGAATCACTTATTATTCATCGATTGATATCAGATGCAGTTGTTGACTCTCTTTATAATGGAGATCCACTTCAAGCACCAGATGATGTATTTATGACTTTAGATAATGAAGATTTAAAACCTGCAGAAATTACAGCACTTATTGAATCTCTAGATGTCATGGGATTGACTAAATTATCAGATCCAATTGATGTTGATAACTTAACCTTACAACAACTTGAAGATATTCATTATTTAGGTCTAGGTACTGATCCTGTATTTGATGAACACGAATCACTTATTATTCATCGATTGATATCAGATTCTGTTATAACAACAGTTGATGTTCCTGATGATGCATATATGAACCTTTCTCAAGAAGATGTCAAACCACTAGAAATTAGTGCTTTAATAGAAGCGCTAGATACTATGGGATTAACAAAACTATCAGATCCAATTGATGTGAATGCTTTAACACTAACCACACTTAAAGAGATCCATTACTTAGGTTTAGGTACTGATCCTGTACTAGATGAACACGAATCACTTATTATTCATCGTATGGTTTCAGATTCAGTTGTAGATTCACTATATGCAGGAGATCCATTAAATGCACCTAGTGGAGTCTTTAAGACAATTGATAACGAAGATTTAGAAGAAGATGAAATCAGTGCACTTATAGAAGCAATGGATGAAATGAATATTACATCATTAGGCGCATCATTATCAATCACAAATCCTAATGTAACACAACTGCAAAATCTACATTATCTTGGTTTAGCAGAAGATCCAAACGGTGATACATATGAATCGTTAATCGTTCATAGATTAATATCAGATTCTATTTCATCTGTGTTATCTGTACCAAACGATGCTTATGATTCACCTAGCAATGATGATCTTAAGGTTGATGAAATCAGTGCATTAATAGAAGCTATGAATGTTATGAGTATGGCTTCATTGAGTGCTGGATTTGCATTTACAAATCCAACCACAAGCCAAATTCAAGAATTGAATTACTTAGGTCTAGGTGTTAATCCAAGTGTTGATTTATATGATTCATATACCGTCCATCGTCTATTATCTGATGCTATTGATTCAGTTATCACTGTCCCAGTTGATTCATATATTGTGGGTAGACCAGATGACATAAAAGCAGAAGAAATTGATCACTTAGTAGGTACACTAGACATTTTAGGTATGAGTGATATCACAGAATTCTCTAACATAACAGTTGCAAATCTTTCTGGATTAAGTGCAGCTAGTATAGAATTTATTACTGAAGAAACAAGTGGCGGACCAAACTTAATCGTATATTACTTTATAGATGATATTGTTGATCCAAACGAAACTGTCGGCATGATTGATGCAAATTATGTTATGGATGGACCAACAAGAGTTCGATTAACAAGAGCAGCTTTAGCTGATGCTTTAGAAGCACTTTAATAAAATCTACTAAAAAAGCCCTACTACATCAATTTGTAGTGGGCTTTTTCTTATGGGTAAAACTAAATTTATAGTTTTTCAATCAAATTTAAATAAAAATAAGTTCCATGTATCACATTCTCAACACTAATCTTTTCATCTTCACCATGAATTAATTTCAAATCATCTTTTGTGACATCCATCGGAGAAAACTTATAAACTCTATCGCATATCTCATGATAGTGTCTAGAATCTGAAGTTGCTACCATAAGATAAGGTGTCACAATGACTTCTGGCCAAGTTTTCTTGATTGCTTGTCTAACAATTCCAAATGCTTCATCAATGACGGAAGTAGAAGTAGCCTCTGAAACTTTGATCGCTTCGACCTTGATCTCTTTATTTTTGATAACTTTCTTAACTTTTTTGATAACAGTATCAGATGACTCTCCTGGTCGTAATCTGTAATTAATACCAATAGATGCAGAAGTAGGTAAGACATTAATCGCATCACTTGCTTCAGAAGTTGTAAAGGCTTGAGTTGTTTTAAACATTGATAATAATTCACCACCAGATAATCTAGCAATTAATTTTACAATCGGATTAAATATCCATAGATTTGCGAAAATCATTTTTATTATAAAACTTTTTGAATGGGGTGCTAATGTATCAAATAAAACTTTTACAGATGATGTGAGTTTCATCTTAAAGGTTTGTGTTTTATTTAGTCTTAAGACAGCCTTTGATAGTATGGTAAGTGCAGTTTCTTTTGGTGGCGTTGATGCATGTCCACCTTTAGAATATGCAGTTAATTTAAGATTCATAAATCCTTTTTCAGCAATTCCAATGACCGCAACTTTTTTACTAACACCAGGAAACATATTAGATACGATCGCGCCACCTTCATCTAAAACCATATATGGGTGAATGTCATGCTCTTTAAAGTATTCCACCATTAAATGTTGGGTTTCACCATATATTTCTTCTTCACCAGAAAAAGAAATATACAAATCATTTTTAAACTTTTTGCCGCCAGCTAAACTATATTCTAAGCTTTCCATAATTGCGTTTAAACTGTTTTTAGTATCTAATGTACCTCTACCATAAACGTATTTTTCATCAATGGTTCCGCTAAATGGTTCAAATGTCCACTTGCCATCGACAGGAACAACATCAAAATGTGCCATTAAAACAGTTGGCTCATCGCTACTATCACCTTTAATGTGAAATAAAACACCAGTTCCAATTTCTATGTATGTAGCTTGTTCATTGATTAAAGGATATCTTGATTTTAAATGTTCTTTAAAATCTGAAAAAGCTTTTTTATTTAACTTTTTTGAATCTAGATAAGAAATTGTAGGAATTTGAATTTTTTGTGATAAAGATTCTAGTACACGTAATTGATCAATATCATATTTTTTCTTCATTTCTGGATATAAAACAGGTTTAAAATTGATTGTCTTTATAAGAATAACTAATATGGTGATAACTGCTAATCCAATTAAGCCATATAAAAGGACATCCATTATTTAATCAACCCCTTTTTATATAATACTCTAGCAACAACTAATGAGATAACAACACCAACAGGTACCATAATGCCAACTAATCCACCACTGCCAGGAACTACTAAGAAGAAGATGAGCATAAATATAATAGGGACGATAGCTACTTTAAATCGTTTTGTAATATAGACCACACCGATAGCACCAAATAATGCAGGGATCACATTATCGAATGCAGGTTTTAGTACGTCAGATTCTAATATAGGAGCAAGCGGAATAATTAAGATAATGCCTAATATAATAATTAAGGTTGTTGCAATTGAACTTGATGCAACAGCTATGGTTGCTAAAACGTCACCTTCGTCTGTACCTTTTTCTACACCTAATGCATCTTGTGCATTTAGTGCTGCAGGTACTTTTAAGGAAGTTAAATTACCAGTAACAAATGCTAAATAACTACTTCCAGAACCAAGCATAGGTGTGAATGTGAAAACTTCAATGGTTGTTACTGGCCAAAAAATAACTGCAGTTGCGATAAAACCAGGGAAGAAATTTTTAAATGATGGCCATACTCCTGAAAAGATACTAATAAAAAGTGGAAGAGATACGAAAAGTAGAAGTGCACCTAACATCCAAATTCTACCTTCAAAATGAATTTGATCTTGATATGTTCTTTTCATTTATCTCACCCCCAATAATGCATAGACTAAAGCTAGGCCCATCGATGCAATCATCGATAACGGTAATGCATAATTTTTTAACCAGTCTTGCTTAAATTTTTTCATAAGAATACCAAATATAATAATAAACAATGCACTAGTCACTAACACTAAAATCGCTAATATGGATATATATGTATCGCCTGTGAGTTCATCTGTGACTGGTGCAACAACATAACCAACAAATGCTGAAATCATCCCTAAAAAGAGTGCGTCCATCATGATATTTTTCCAAGTCTCATCTTTTTCCTTGATTTGATCAAATCTTGAACTAATTTTCTTTAAAAATAATGGAACGATAAGCAAAGGCGGTATACAACCTAATGTCATAACCCATAATGCAGTCACGATCATTTCAGGCGTAATTGCTAAACTTCCGATATCTAATCCAAAAACACCTTTGATGACGTTAGTAGCAGCAGGAAGCTCATAAGTGAGTGCGCCAAGAGTACCTAAACGCAGACCTGCAACCATTGGTCCAAACACTTTAGTTAAAATCACTAATCCAAATAAAATTGCCATCGATGGTGCGATTGAAAATATCATTGAAGAAGTAATAGTTTTTCTAATCTGCTCTTTTGTAAAATTAAGTTCTAGAGCTCTTTTTCTAGCTTTTAATAAGAAAACTGTACTTTGTGCAAGCACATATAAAAAGATTATGCCAACGATGAGATATACCCACCAAACATTCAAAAAATCCATTTGTCATCCCTCATTTTCTTAAGTGTGTAATTTAGTTTATTATACATCATTTTCTCATAAACTAGAATAACTATAACAAAAATGCAATGACAAATAAAAATAGAGCATCCTTTATTGGATGCTCTAGAGCTTATTTTTTAGGTACTCTTACTTTTTTTAATTGAGCAAATCTTGGAAGACCATCTTCTAGTTTAGCCTTAGATTCACCTTGGATTAGTGGTAATGCGTAATCAATAAATTCTTGAGTTAAGCCTCTACCATTTGGTTTAATCCATTCTAGTGGAACTTTTTGTTCTTCATTTGCAGCTTTCTTTAATGGGATTAATTTATATTTAATCTTATATGGATTTGATGATACTCTTTCAAATCCAACCATTTTATCAGTTGTTCCTCTAACAGCTGCTTTAACAGCTTTTTGACCTGCTTTAAAAGCTTCTTCAACATCAACTTTTGATGCTAGGTGAGCTGCAGAACGTTGTAATAAACTAAATTCTATAGCTCTAACTTTAACATTAATTCTATTTGATACTTCATTAGCTAATACAGCTGCTGTACCACCTAATTGAGCATGACCAAATGCATCAGTTTTTAACTCTTGTAAAGTCTCTGCGATATATTGACCTTTATCATTTTTAATACCTTCAGAAACAGCAACTAATACTTTACCTTTTTCTTCTAGTACTTTATTAACTTCAACAAAGAATTCTTCAATATCAAATGCAACTTCAGGAAGGTAGATTAAATCTGGACCTTGACCTTTATATGAAGCTAAAGCAGAAGCAGCTGTTAACCAACCAGCGTTTCTTCCCATAACTTCAACAATAGTTATTTGTGGAATATCATAAACTGTAGCATCATGATATAGTTCCATAAATGAAGTTGCAACATATTTTGCTGCACTTGCGAAACCTGGAGAATGATCTGTAACATTTAAGTCATTATCAATAGTCTTAGGAACGCCCATGACATTGCAATCAAAACCAGCTTTTTTAAAGAATTTAGAAATTTTATTACATGTATCCATTGAATCATTTCCACCATTGTAGAAGAAATAACGGATATTATATTTTTTAAAGACTTCTAATAATCTCTTATAATCAGTATCGTCTTTTTTAGGATCTGCTAATTTATATCTAACACTACCAATAGCAGATGAAGGCGTATTCTTTAAACGAATTAATTCTTCAACGTCTTCTTGTTTCATGTCATAAAAATCTTCATTAAGAATACCTTTTACGCCATGAACTGCACCATATACTTCAGTGATGTTATCTTGTTTTAAAGCTTCTAAGAAAACACCAGCTGCACTTGAATTAATAACACTTGTAGGACCACCTGATTGGCCAAGAAGTGCTGCACCTTTTAAATCTTTCATATTTTCATCACCATTTCTTTATATATTTTTCTTTTTAACATATATATTTTAACATAGAAGATAATTAAAGTGAAAAAAAATCGTTTTCATAATTTAACAAAAACTAAGTATACATCGTTTAAAAGATATAACATATATGTTATAATAAATAGTGGTTATGAATTTTCACTTAAGGAGATGCAAAAATATGAAAATCGCAGTTTTGACTTCTGGCGGTGATGCACCAGGTATGAATGCTGGTGTAAGAGCTGTAGTAAGAGCAGGGACAATGTATGGCCATGAAGTTTATGGTATAAAAGATGGCTATAAAGGACTTGTCGATGATGACATGACTTTATTGACACATCAAAGTGTTTCCGGAATGTTAAATAAAGGTGGCACTTTTTTAGGAACATCTAGACTACCTGAGTTTACTGAGCTTAGTGTAAGACAAAAAGCAATGGATAATTTAAAACAAAGAGGTATTGAAGCTTTAATCGTTATTGGTGGCGATGGAACATATCGTGGTGGTATGGAACTTGCTAAAATGGGATTAAAAGTTATTGGTGTCCCTGGTACGATTGATAATGATATTCCAGGTACCGATTATACGATTGGATTTAACACTGCAGTTGAGACGATTGTTGATGCAATTGATAAACTAAGAGATACTTCATCTTCACATCAACGAGTAAGTATTATCGAAGTGATGGGTAGACATAGTGGAGATTTAGCAGTTTATGCTGGTATTTGTGGTGGAGCAGAATTTATCATTACACCAGAAAATCCAATGAACAAAGAAGAAATGATTAAAAAAATAAAGAAGTATAAGAATGAAGGCAGAAGACATGCCATCATTGTGATTACTGAAAAAATATTAGATGTTCATCAACTTGCTGAAGAAATCACTGATAGATCTGGATTTAGTTCTAGAGCCACAGTCTTAGGATATATTCAAAGAGGTGGAGCACCTAGTCCTGATGATCGAATTTTAGCTTCACGCATGGGAACTTATGCAGTAGAATTAATTAATGATGATATATATGGCGTATGTGTGGGTATTAGAGATTCAAGAATGGTACATTTGCCATTCGCTAACATTATTGGTCAAAAACGACCAAAAAATGAACTTTATTCACTTGTGAAGAAAGTTTCTTAATTAAGGTTTTTATAAAATTAAAATATAAAAAAGATATAGAAAGGAATTTACGATGACAAAATATGTATATTTGTTTAAAGAAGGCGATCAGTCAATGAAAAACCTTCTTGGTGGTAAAGGTGCTAACTTAGCTGAAATGACTAAGATTGGTCTTCCTGTACCTCAAGGCTTCACTGTAACTACTGAAGCATGTAATGATTACTATGATCGTGGAAAGAAAATTGCTCCTGAAATCATAGAACAAATCGAAAAAGCACTTGCTGAAACTGAAAAGATAGCAGGTAAAAAATTTGGAGATGCTAACGATCCATTCTTAGTATCTGTGCGTTCTGGAGCTAGAGCATCAATGCCAGGGATGATGGATACAATCTTAAACTTAGGTTTAAATGATGTATCTGTTGAAGGTTTAGCAAAATTAACAAACAACCCTCGTTTTGCATATGACTCTTACAGACGTTTCATTCAAATGTTTTCTGATGTAGTTATGGAAATTGAAAAAGAAAACTACGAACATTTACTTGAAAAAATGAAAGAAGAAAAAGGTGTTGAATTAGACACTGATTTAGATGATAATGACTTAATTAAATTAGTTGGTCAATTCAAAGCTAAATATTTAGAATTAAAAGGCGAACCATTCCCTCAAGATCCTAAAGAACAATTAATCGAAGCGATTACTGCTGTATTTAGATCATGGGACAACCCAAGAGCTAATACTTACAGAAGAATGAATCACATTCCTTACGAATGGGGTACTGCTGTAAACGTACAAGGTATGGTTTTTGGTAACATGGGTGAAGACTCAGGTACAGGTGTAGCATTCACTAGAAATCCATCTGATGGAACAAATGAATTATACGGAGAATACTTATTTAATGCACAAGGTGAAGACGTTGTTGCTGGTATTCGTACACCAAAACCAATTAGTGAATTAAGAGAAGATAATCCTGCATTATATGATGAGTTTGTTGCGATTTCTAATAAGTTAGAAGCACATTATCGTGATATGCAAGATATGGAATTTACGATTGAACGTGGTAAATTATATATGCTTCAAACAAGAAATGGTAAGAGAACTGCACAAGCTGCATTAAAAATTGCGATTGATCTTGTTAAAGAAGGCGTATTAACTGAAAAAGAAGCAATCTTAAAAGTTGAACCAGGTCAATTAGATTCATTACTACATCCACAATTTAACCCAACTGCATTAGGCAGTGCTAAATTGATTGCTACTGGATTAAACGCATCACCAGGTGCTGCTACAGGCCGTGTTGTATTTAATGCTGACCGTGCTAAAGAATTAAAAGAAGCAGATGGTCTTCCAGTCATTTTAGTTAGACAAGAAACATCTCCAGAAGATATCGAAGGTATGATCGTTTCATCAGGTATTCTAACATCTCGTGGTGGTATGACATCACATGCTGCAGTTGTTGCTCGTGGTATGGGTAGATGTTGTGTTGCTGGTGCTGGATCAATTCGTGTATCTGAAGCTAAAAAACAATTTGAAGTTAATGGTGAAGTATACAAAGAAGGCGACTGGATCTCATTAGATGGTACAACAGGTAAAATCTATGGGGAAAAAGTTGAAACTATGGATGCTACTGTTTCAGGCGATTTTGAAACATTAATGACATGGGCTGACAAATATGCTGTATTAAAAGTACGTACAAACGCTGATAATCCAAGAGATGCTAAAGTTGCATATGAATATGGTGCACAAGGTATTGGTTTATGTAGAACTGAACATATGTTCTTTGAAGGCGATAGAATCTCTGCAGTTAGAGAAATGATCGTTGCTAAAAATGTTGAAGAACGTAGAAAAGCATTAGCTAAATTATTACCAATGCAAAGAGAAGATTTCATCGGTTTATATAAAGAGATGAGAGGATTCCCTGTAACTGTTCGTTACTTAGATCCACCTCTACATGAATTCTTACCAACTGAAGCTGATGATATTAAAGCATTAGCTAAAGAAATGGGTATTTCTGAAAAAGAATTATCAGATACAATTAATGAATTACATGAAACTAACCCAATGTTAGGTCATCGTGGTGTTCGTTTAAGTGTGACATATCCTGAAATTGCTGAAATGCAAACACGTGCAGTGATTGAAGCAGCAATTGAAGTTAATCGTCAAGGCATGAACGTCGTTCCAGAAATCATGATTCCACTTGTTGGTGAAGTTAAAGAATTAAAATATATTAAAGATGTAGTTGTTAAGACTGCTGATGAAATTATCAAAAATTCAAAAGTAGAATTAAAATATACAGTAGGTACAATGATTGAAGTACCTAGAGCTGCATTATTAGCAGACGAAATTGCTAAAGAAGCTGAATTCTTCAGTTTTGGTACAAACGACTTAACTCAAATGACATTTGGATTTAGCCGTGATGATGCTGGTAAGTTCTTAAGCGATTATTATGATAAGAAAATCTTTGATAACGATCCATTTGCTCACGTAGACCAAAGAGGTGTAGGTAAACTTATGGATATGGCATCTACATTAGGTAGACAAACAAGACCTGATATTAAATTAGGTATTTGTGGTGAACATGGTGGAGATCCACTATCAGTAGAGTTCTGCCATAATATCGGTTTATCTTATGTTTCATGTTCACCATTTAGAGTACCAATCGCAAGATTAGCTGCTGCACATGCAAACATTAAAAACCCAAGATAATTATATTATGATTAAAGAGTTATAGCTTATAAAAGTTATAGCTCTTTTTTTTTAAAAAAGGTCGCTTTTTTAGTAAAGATAAAGTAAAATAGTAATGGTTGATTTTATAGGAGGATAGCATATGATATTTGCAACAATAAATTATGGGGATAGTTTAATGTTCGTTTTCGGTGGGCTAGCACTTTTTATCTTTGGGATAAATATGATGAGTGATAGTTTAAAATCGGCAGCGGGTAACAAGTTAAAAGCGATTATAGAAAAAACAACAAACACACCACTAAAGGGCATTTTAGTAGGTATTGTATTAACGATTTTAATTCAATCTTCATCAGGTACTACAGCGCTGATGATTGGTTTATTAAGGGCAGGACTGATGACCTTACCACAAAGTGTTGGGATTATCATGGGTGCAAACATAGGAACAACAGTAACAGCGTTTATTATTGGTTTACCGATTGCTGATTATGGCTTGTTCATTTTATTTGTAGGCTTTCTCATGAGTTTTATGAAAAATAGAAAAGTACATCATTTTGGTGGCGTATTAATTGGGCTAGGGATGTTATTTGTAGGACTTAATACTATGAGTGATGGCTTAAAGCCACTTGCCCAAACTCAACAAGCTGAAAACATGTTTAATATATTTGCAGATAATTGGTTTTTAGGTACAATATTTGGTACTGTATTTACAGGGGTTATTCAATCTTCTTCAGCTGCTATAGGTATTTTAGAAAGACTATATGCTCTTAATGCTGAAGGCATAACGTCTGTATCTTTAAATGGTGCAATTCCAATTTTGTTGGGTGCTAACATAGGAACAACCATTACAGCTTTTCTAGCATCTATTGGTGGAAATATTGAATCAAAAAGAGCATCTTTTATTCACATATTATTTAATGTCATATCAGCTGTCGTTTTCTTAGTTATTTTGGTTCCATATACAAGATTTATTGCATGGTTTGAATCATCATTTTTAAAACCATACTCTATGCTATCTATCGCATTTGCACATTTATTCCAAAACACAATTATGACGATTACATTGTTTTTCTTTATTAATAAAATGATATGGTTAAGTAAAAGAGTAGTCAAAGATCAATCAATTCAAGTGATTCCAGACGACATGTTTGATGAAAAATTAATCCATGAATCACCTATTTTGGCTTTAGAGTTCGTACAAAAAGGTATTTTATATATGGGTTCTATAGTTAAAGATTATTTAGTGCTTGTTAAAGATTATAGTTTAAAAGAAAAAACTGAATCTGTAAATGAAGCATTTACTTTTGAGATGATGCTTGATACATATGATCAAAAGCTTCATGACTATTTAATTAAAATATCACAAGCAGGATTAGATCCTAATAACTCTAAAAAATTATCAAGAGATTTAGATACCATCAAAGACTTTGAAAGAATTGGTGATCATTTAACAAATATTGTTCAATTCTTTATTGAAAGATATAAAGAATCTCAATTACTTTCTGAAGAAGGTAGAAGAGAACTTAGCGAGTTATACACTGTCTTAATTTCAATGCTAGATGATGCACTCACTAGTTTTCAAACTGGTGATGTTGAACTTGCCAAACGTGTTGTTAAAAATGAAGATCTAGTCGATGAACTAGAAGAACTATTTAGATATAGATATATAGAAAGATTAAAGAATGGTGAAATTACATTTGTTGTTGCGGAAAATTATGCAGATATTTTATCTAATTTAGAAAGAATAGGTGACCATTTAATGAATATTGCTAGTGCAGTGATTGAACCTTTATATGTGCCACAAAGCTTAATTGTTCCAAAACCACATGAAATTGATAAAGATATATAATTAGAAAGAGTGATTCGATGTTTGATTTAAAAGCACCATTTGTTCCAAAAGGTGATCAGATAAACGCGATTGAAACTTTAAAAAATAATATAGAAGAAGGCATGAAAGAACAAATTTTACTAGGAGCTACTGGGACTGGTAAGACTTTTACGATGGCAAACATTATTCAGAAACTACAAAAAAAGACTTTGATACTCGCACCAAACAAGACCTTAGCAGGCCAGCTTTATGGCGAGTTAAAAGCCTTTTTTCCTAATAATAGAGTTGAATATTTTATTTCATATTATGATTATTATCAACCTGAAGCTTATGTAGTTTCTACAGATACATACATTGAGAAAGATTCTTCTATTAATGATGAAATTGATGAAATGAGACATGGTGCAACCGCTGCATTACTCAATCATGATGATGTGATTGTCGTTGCATCTGTTTCGTGTATTTATGGTATAGGTGATCCAGAAACATATAAAAATTCTATGTTATTTATGCGTAAAGGTGAATCCTATGGTAGAGATAAACTCATTAATAAGCTAGTTGAATTAACATACCAAAGAAATGATATCGATTTTCATAGAGGTACATTTAGAGTGCGTGGTGATTCTGTTGAGATTATACCTGTCTATGAAAGAGCACAAGGTATTAGAGTCTCATTTTTTGGCGATGAAATTGAAGATATCAAACGATTTGATGTTTTAACAGGACAAGCGTTAGAAAATCTAGATTACACATCAATTTTTCCAGCAACACACTTTATGACAGATAAAGAACGTTTAAGTGAATCTATTAGACGCATTAAAAATGAAATGCAAGAACAGGTCGCTTATTTTAAAGATAACAATTTACTATTAGAAGCTCAAAGAATTGAACAACGTACGAGATATGATATGGAAATGCTTGAAGAAATTGGCATGTGTAGTGGTGTTGAAAATTATTCAAGACATTTATCTTTAAGAGAAGCTGGTGAAACTCCTGCAACACTTATCGATTTTTTTGGTGATGATTTTTTAATGATCATCGATGAGTCTCACGTAACTATGCCTCAAGTAAGAGGGATGTATGCTGGAGATAGATCAAGAAAAGAAACACTTGTTAACTTTGGATTTAGATTACCTTCTGCACTAGATAATAGACCATTAAAATTCGATGAGTTTGAACAAAAGATCAAACATGTTATTTATTTGAGTGCTACACCAGGTAATTATGAATTAGAAAAAGGCATACCTGTTATAGAACAAATTATTAGACCAACTTTCTTACTAGATCCAGTTGTTGAAGTGAGACCTTCAACAGGACAAATTGATGATTTATATTTTGAGATTAAAAAAAGAATTGAAAACAATGAAAGAATCTTAGTAACTACTTTAACGATTAGAATGAGTGAAGATTTAACTGGTTATTTTAAAAAACTAGGTGTTAAGGTTGCTTATCTTCATAGTGAAATCAAATCATTAGATCGTATTAAAATCTTAAGAGATTTAAGAATGGGTAAATATGATGTTTTAATTGGTATTAACCTTTTAAGAGAAGGACTTGACTTACCTGAAGTTTCTTTGGTTGCGATCTTAGATGCGAACAAACAAGGATTTTTACGAAGTGAAAGAAGCTTGGTTCAAACCATTGGTAGAGCAGCGAGAAATCTAAATGGTCATGTCATCATGTATGCCGATACAATATCTGATGCGATGCAATATGCGATTGATGAGACCAATAGAAGAAGAAAAATTCAACAAACCTTTAATGAAACATATGGCGTTGAACCTGTAAGTATTAGAAAAGATATCAGAGATAACATTTCCATGAAGGAAGATGTTATTGAAGAAGAAAAAGATTACACGAAATTAACGAAAAAAGATAAAGATAAAACACTTAAAAAACTTGAAAAAGACATGCAAGAAGCTGCTAAAAATCTTGATTTTGAAAAAGCAGCTGAACTAAGAGATTTAATTTTCGAACTTAAGGCGGCTGATTGATATGAAAAAGGATATGACTGTTTTAAAAGCCGTGATTGATGCAGATTATAAAAGGCATGTAAAAAAATTTGAAAGTTTAAATCCAGGTAAAACATGTGTCTTGTTAGGTGATTCTATGATGGCATATTTTCCAACAAAAGCATTTAAACTGGATGATGATGTCTATAATTTAGGGATTCCTGGCGATACCACAATAGGTGTTTTAAAAAGAATTGATCAAGTCATAAAACTACATCCGAAGATTATCATTATAAATATAGGTCTAAATGATTTTGTGTTAACAAATTTATCACACCAAGAATCACTAGATCATATCATCGATATTAGACATCAGCTCTTAGAAGGCTGTCCACAAGCAGAGGTTTTTGTAACGTCATTAACACCAATCAATCAAAAGGATTTTCAAGATCAAGTCTATTTACTTAATAGAGATCCTAAAGATGCCATCAAGCTTAATGACATGTTGAGTAAAGTTATTGATGAAGCACATTTTATCAATATCTATTTAGATTTAACCGACGAAGAAGGTAAATTAAAGCTTGAGTATACAAGAGACGGTATACATCTAAATCAAAAAGGATATGAAATATATTATAAAAGATTTAAAAAACTGATTGAAGATTTAAAAGAAAATGCACAATCGTGATTGTGCATTTTTCTATCCATATATAAGGAAATAAAAACATAAATATGTTAAGATATTCATGGAGTTGATATTATGAACGCAAAAAATCATTATGAAAAAGGTTTATCACATTATATATTAAATACGCCTAAAAAAAATGTTGAGCTAGCCATCAAACATTTTGAACAAGCTGCTGAACAAGGATATGCAGATGCATATTATTTTTTAGGTAGATTTTATGGATTAGGTGATGGTGTATCGCTTGATTTTCATAAGGCGATAGACAATTATCAAAAAGGTGTATCACTTGGATCTCATAAGTGTGGTTATGCTTTGGGCATGCTATATTATACAGGAACCGGTGTTGAAAAAGATGAAGATATATCTAATGATTATTTTAAACAAAATTACAGTGTATTACTGATGGAAGCTGAGCAAAATGATCCAGTCAGTATCCACATATTAGGCACTTATTATTACTATGGATTTAGTGTACAACGCTATATATTTAAAGCAATAGAATGGTTTATTAAGTCAAGCGAACTGGGATATAGTGATTCACAATATATGTTAGGTATGATTTATGAAACCCTTGGTGAAGATAAAAATCAAATTGAAACTGCTAAAAAATACTATAAATTAGCAGCTGCTCAAGATCATCCTTATGCACAATACGCACTAGGTATTATTGCTTTAGAGAAAAATGATTATCATAAAGCAGAAAAATATTTAGAAAGTGCTGCATTTCAACATTATGGACTAGCTGCTTATACGCTCGCTAAAATCTATCATGAAAGAGATCCAAAACACCCACAAAAAGCATTTGATTGGTTTTTAGTAGCTGCAAAACAAGATCATACTGAAGCTTGTTACTATGTTGGGCTATATTACCAAAATGGTAGAGGTGTTAAACAAGACATTAAACAAGCAGTCATTTGGTATGAAAAAGCTGCACTTAAAAAAGATAAAGATGCATTATATCATTTAGCGATGATTTTAATTAGACAACCGGAAAAAGATTTTGAAACAATTGCAAAACTTTTAGAACAAGCCGCTGCTCAAGATCATCCAAATGCACAATATAATTTAGCTGTGATGTATCAAAAAGGTGACGGTGTTCCACAAAGTTATCAAAAAGCTTTGTTTTGGTATGAAAAAGCTGCTCAAAAAAACTTGGCAATTGCGCAATATAATTTAGGTATGATTTACTTCGAAGGAAAATTAGTTGAAAAAGATGAAATAAAGGCTAAAGAATTATGGCAAAAAGCAGCTGATCAAGGCTTAGAAGCTGCAGTTAAGTTAATGTATTCAATTAATAACTATGAAAAATTACAAAAAAGTGATTGGCAATCATAAAAAAAGTTTCCTTAGCGGAAACTTTTTGTTTATAAGTTATGAAGTTGCGTTGATTTTAATAATTTCTTTATAAATTTCTAACGCTTTTTCCATTTGCTGTATAGACGCAAACTCTAAACGTCCATGAAATTGATATCCACCAGTGCCTAAATTAGGACAGATAAGACCATCATAAGTTAATCTTGCACCATCAGTCCCACCTCTAATTGGTTCAACTTTAGGTTCGATACCTTGATTGATTGTTGCTTGTTTAGCAAGTTCAACAACATACATATGATCTTTTATGATGTCATACATATTAAAGTATGAGTCTTTTATATCAACTTTAACTACAGTATATCCATACTTATCATTTAAGTAATTGGCGATTTTAACAAAATCGTCTTTTTGTTTTTTAAATAATGTTTTATCGTGATTTCTTATAATGTATTGCGTATGCGCGTGTTCAACTTGACCTTGAATTTGTGTTAGATGATTAAATCCTTCATAACCTTCAGTATATGCAGGGTTTAAAAATGTTGGTAGCATTTGGTGAAACTCAAATGCAATATGAGAAGCATTGATTAATTTGTTTTTAGCTGAACCAGGATGAATGCTTTTTCCGACAAAATTTAAGTTAACAGTTGCGGCGTTGAAGTTTTCATATTCAATGCCACCTACTTCACTGCCATCAGCTGTATATGCAAAATCGGCTTTAAAATATTCAAAATCAAAACGATCTGCACCTTGTCCTATTTCTTCATCTGGTGTAAAGCATATATAGATGTCACCATGAGGTATATCTTTGTGTGTTGTGTAATATAGAGCTAGTTCCATGATTTCTGCGACTCCGCATTTATCATCAGCTCCTAACAATGTTTGACCATCAGTAACAATGATGTCTTCACCAATAACCTTACTTAATGAAGGGTACTCATTTGGATGCATAGAAAGTTCATCGTTTAATTTAATTGTAGATCCATCATACTGTTTAATGATTCTAGGATTAACATTTTTACCTGGTGCATCAGGAGAAGTATCAACATGTGCAATAAAGCCTATAGCTTTTTTACCTTCTACATTTTTTTCAATCTTAGTATACACATAACCATCTTTATCTAAGAATGCATCCAAACCCATTTCTTTTAGTTCTTCAACTAATAATCGACTTAAGTCTTTTTGTTTTTCTGTAGATGGGAATGTTTGTGATTCATGATCGGATTGTGTATCTATTTTTACGTAACGCAAAAATCTATCAATAAGTGTGTTCATATTTAATCTTCCTTTCCTATGAGTCTATTATAACGCAAAAAATTAAAAAAATTAAGTCACATATTAATAATATTAAGTTAAAAATTAATTTTGTTTAATTTTTTTCACAAAAATGCTTGACAAATTAAAAAATGTTTAATATAATCAATGTGTAAGTTAAAAAAATTAAGAAAGGCGGCGATAATTTGACAAAAAATGAAGTTCTAAATAAATTATCAAAAAAAGAGATTGATTGCAAAGAAGCTTACGAAATGCTATATCCTAATATAAAACACGTAAAAGCAAGAAAAGCACACTTTGTAAAATTAAGTGTAAGAGTCCCAGATAGTAATGCCGCAAATTTCTTTATAAGACTTTTATTCTTATTACCAATCCCAATCTGGCTGGTGAAAATGATTTTAAGAAGAAGATTAAGCCAGCATGTTGCAGATGATATACCGATATCATTTAAAGATCTCATCAGTTTAGCATCCATCAAAGGGACACATGTTAAAGTGATTGCAAGTGACAATACAAAAGTTTTAATTAAAACTATTTAAAAAAGGAGAACCAATTATGAATCAAAGAACAAAAGTAAACCCAGTTATCTCAGTTTGTCCAGTTTGTAAACATGACTTAAAGGTAACTAAATTATCGTGTGATCACTGTGATACAGTGATAGAAGGAAATTTCACATTATCTAAATTCAACTATCTAGAAACAGAAAAACTATATTTTATAGAAGTATTTGTAAAAAACAGAGGAAACATAAAAGCTATTGAAAAAGAATTAAACATAAGTTATCCAACTGTTAAGAAAATGCTTGATGATGTTATTGTAGGTCTTGGCTATTCTCTAGATCCTGAATTAGATGAAGAGGAAGAAGAGAAAGAAAAGCTTGAACAAAAAGCTTCTAAAGCAAGTATATTAGAGAAAATCGCTAATAAAGAAATATCTGTGATGGAAGCTGTGGAGTTGCTTAAAAAAGGGAAGTAAGGTGAGTTTATATGCGTCGCTTATTTGAAAATATGGATGATAACAACCAAAGAAGAAAACATAACTATAAAAAACATGATACAATTGCAGATAAAAAATATACGATTGAAGATGTCCATTATATGATGCAATATCATTTGCATATCTAAGTTAAAAAAAATTTATAAGAGGTGAATAAAATGTCAAAAGATCAATTAAAAGAAGAAAGAATGAAAATATTAGAATTATTATCAAATGGTGTTATTTCTACAGAAGAAGCAGAAAAATTGTTAGTTGCAATGAGTGGTAATGAAGAAAACTTTACTAAAGAAGTTGTTACACAAAAGAAAGCTCCATTTAGAATGTTAAAAATATTTGTAGATTCAAATGATGGAGACAAAGTAAGAATGCAAATTCCAGTTGAATTTTCTAAATTATTGAAATCAGCAAAATTTAAATCAACAATCGGAAGTACAGACATTGATATTGATGCAATCGTTGAGATGATCAGTCAAGGTATTGATGGAGAAATCGTTAATGTTGAATCTGGCGATGGAGATATTGTAAGAATTGTTGTTGAATAATTGAAAAAAAATATCATTCCACGCTGTTTTGGTGAAAACAGCGTGGAAAATATTATATAATAGAGATATGACCCGGTGTAGAAGGAGCGCATTATGTTATTTGGGAAACACTTTAGAAAATATTATTTAAAATATGGCCTATTTTTTTTGGTAGGCATTTTTGTGTTAATTGCAGTCGATTGGTTGCAGTTAGAAATTCCTAAGATTATTGGTAACATCATTGATACTTTATATCAAGCAGATGTAGATGAACCGATGATTTTAGAGGGCATTAAAAGAATTGCTATTTTAGCAGGTATTATTGCTTTTGGTAGATTTTTATGGAGATACACTATATTCGGAGCTTCAAGAAGAATAGAGTATCAGCTGCAAAATGTTATGTTTAGACATTCTACAAAGTTATCTCAAAGTTTTTATGCAAATGAAAAAGTTGGGGGATTAATGACATATTTTATAAACGATCTACAAGCGATAAGAATGGCTTTTGGTCCAGGATTATTGATGCTTATTGATGGTTTGTTTTTAGGTGGGTTTGCGGTATATAGAATGGCAAACTTAAATGGAAGTTTAACATTGATAGCAGCCATACCTATGTTGATGCTTACAGCAATCATGGTTTTTATTAGAAAGAGCATGAGTGCTAAGTTTAAAATGCGTCAAAAAGCATTTGAAAATTTAAGTGATTTTACTCAAGAAAATTTCTCAGGAATCACAGTTGTTAAAGCCTTTGTTCGTGAAATTAAAGAATATATGCTATTTAGACAAAGAAATGATGAACTATATCAAAAACATATGGGCTTTGTTAAGTATATGGTCTTTGTAAATATATTTATATCAATCGCATTAAACGTTGTAATCTTAACGATTATTGTTTATGGTTCTTTACTAGTTATCTATAGAGAACAAACGGGATTAACAGCAGGTGAACTAACAGAATATATCTCATATTTCTTTACCTTAATATGGCCAACTATGGCGCTTTCAAGATTCATTCAAATTCAATCTCAAGCTAAGGCAAGTGCTGAGAGAATTGATGCATTTCTAGATCATGAAATTGAAATTAAAGATGATGATCAAGCTAAGCACGTACCTAACTTAAAAGGTAGCATCCAAGTTAAAAACTTAACGTTCCAATATCCTGATGGAGATTCACCAGTATTAAAAGATGTCTCTTTTGATATTAAACAAGGTGAGATGGTCGGTATTTTAGGTCGTACTGGTTCTGGTAAGAGTTCTTTAGTTGATCTATTTTTAAGAATATATAATTTAAATGAAAACCAAGTATTTTTAGATGGTCACGATATTATGAAATTATCAATTCATGATGTAAGAGACACAATAGGTTATGTACCTCAAGATAATTTCTTATTCTCTGAAACGATTTATTCTAATATCGGCTTTGCTTATGAAGATGTTGATACTTCAAAAATTGAAGAAGCAGCAAGACTTTCAGATGTTTATGATAATATTATGGAATTTAAAGAAAAATTTTCAACAGTTTTAGGTGAACGTGGCGTTACGGTATCTGGTGGACAAAAACAAAGAATAAGTATCGCTAGAGCTTTAGCAAAAAACCCAGAGATTTTAATCTTAGATGATTCAGTATCTGCAGTAGATACAAAAACTGAAGAAGCTATTATTAGTAACCTTCATCGTGTAAGAAGTGGTAGAACAACCATTTTTATTGCGCATCGTATTTCAACGGTTAAACGTATGGATAAAATTATCTTATTAGATGATGGCAAAGTGGTTGCTGTTGGATCTCATAAAGAGTTGTTAAAAACAAATGCCTTATATCAAGATATGGTTAGAAGACAACAATTGGAAAACTTAGTTCAAGGAGGTGGCACAGATGAAAGACTTTAAGGATAATACCCGTGAACGAAGTGATAAAGAGGTACTAAGAAGACTTATAAGATATATGATTCCATATAAAGTACAGTTCATATGGATTACTATTATGATGTTTGTTGGTATTGGACTACAATTATTGCCACCATTTTTGATTGGTTTTACTGTAGATACAGTTGCTAGTGATATACTTACTCAAGATGAAAAACTTTATCGAATTATCATTATGGGTGCATTGTTTATTGTAGCTTTAGTTGTGGGTAATTTAGTAAATTACTATCAATCAATCATGTTACAAAAAGTTGGACAACAAACTGTTGTGACTTTAAGAAATGATGTGTTTACACACATTGAAAACTTAGCAATTGGTCAAATCAATGAAGTTCCTGTTGGAAAACTTGTAACAAGAGTAACTAATGATACAAATACAATTAGTGAAATGTATACAAGTGTTGCAGTTAATTTAATTAAAAATGTGATTTATATTTTTGCGATATTAATAATTTTGTTTTTCATTAGTTGGAAGATCACGCTTTATGTATTAATTATTATGCCATTTGTTATTGTCGCATCTATTTTATTTAGAAAGTTCTCTAGAGCTTCATATAGAAGAGTTAGAGCTAATGTATCAGAAGTGAATGCTTTCTTATCAGAAAACTTATCTGGCATGAAAATCACACAGATTTTTAATCAAGAAGAAAAGAAGAAAAAAGAATTTTTTGAAAAAACTACGAATTTAAAGAAAAGTTATTTAAGAGAAATTTTAGTGTTTGGTATCTATAGACCTTCAATTTATTTATCATCTATGATTGGTACATTATTAGTACTTTATATAGGTTATCAAGAGGTTATGGCAGGTGTTATTACTGCGGGTATCTTATTTAGTTACTATACTTATGTTGGTGATTTCTTCCAACCAATACAACAACTAGCAGAAGAGTTTAATATTTTACAAAATGCTTTTGCGAGTGCAGAAAAGATTTTTGATGTACTAGATACAAAACCTATAATTACAGACGAAGAAGATGCTATCGAACTAGAATCATTTAGCGGACGTATTGAGTTTAAGGATGTATGGTTTAAATACATTGAAGATGAATGGGTGCTTAAAGGTGTTAGTTTTAAAGTTAATCCAGGGGATACTGTCGCATTTGTTGGAGCTACTGGTTCAGGAAAGACAACGATATTAAGTTTAATTGTAAGAAATTATGATATTCAAAAAGGACAAATATTAATTGATGGCATAGACATTAGACGTATCAAACGATCTAGCTTAAGAAAACATATTGGACAAATGCTGCAAGATGTATTCTTATTTAGTGGTACGATTATGGATAATATTACATTAAAAGATGATGAAATTACGAAAAAAGAAGTTATCTCTGCTAGTGAATATGTTGGAGCAAACACATTTATTGATAAAATTCCTGATGGATATGACCATGTTGTATTAGAAAGAGGTAATAACTTTTCTAGTGGGCAAAGACAACTTATATCATTTGCTAGAGCACTTGTCTATAAACCAAGTTTAATGATTTTAGATGAAGCAACTGCAAATATTGATAGTGAAACAGAAGAATTAATTCAAGAATCTTTAGAAAAAATGATGAATATATCTACGATGCTTATCGTTGCACACCGTCTATCAACTATTCAACATAGTGATAAGATTATCGTCATGCAAAAAGGTGAGATTAAAGAAGAAGGTAGTCATCAAGAATTATTAAAACAAAAAGGATTATATTATAATCTATATCGTTTACAATATGATGAAGAAATTCAAAATAATTAGTCGTTTTTGAAAGGAGCGTATACATGTTAGATAAGAAAATATTACAAGAGTTAATTAACGAAGCACTTTCAACTGGGGCTGATTTTGCTGAAATCTATTTAGAAGATACGATGAGTTCGAGAATAAGTGTTACAAGTGGAGATGTTACATCTACATCGGCTAGTAATGTTTTTGGGGCTGGTGTAAGACTTATATTAGGTGTTGATGAAGTCTACGGATACACAAATAAGATCACCTACGATTCAATCTTAAGTGTAATAAAAAACTTAAGAGCATCTTTTAGTGGAAAATTATTTGAATCAAAACCATTACAAAATAAGAAACTATATACTAGTCATATCAAACGAAGTATGACTGAAGTATCATCTAAAGAAAAGACTGATAAGCTTCAACATTTAAATAATCTTATATCAAGTTATGACAAACGAATTGTTCAATCTGTGACTCAACTTTTAGAAACAGAACAAAATATCTTAGTTGCTAATAGCAATGGTGTTTATCAAGATGATGTTAGAACTTATACAAGAGTCATATTGATGGCAGTTGCAAAAGAAAATGATTTGATGCAACAAGCATATGAAGGTCCTGGTCGATTTATGGGCTTTGAAATCTTTGATGAAATTGATTTTGATCAGTTAGCAATTGAAGTAGCAACTAGTGCGATTACCTTATTAACAGCAGAAGATATTAAACCACAAGTTATGCCTGTTGTTCTACACAACGGTTTTGGTGGTGTGATTTTCCATGAAGCTGTAGGTCACCCGTTAGAAGCGACTGCAGTAGCTAAAGGACTATCACCATTTGTTGGAAAAATTGGTGAGAAAGTTGGATCTGATATTCTGACTGCTTATGATGATGGTAATGCTAAAAATGCTTGGGGTCGTTTAAGCTTTGATGATGAAGGTATGCCAACACAAAAAAATCTATTAATTGAAAATGGTATATTAAAAGGCTTTTTAATCGATCAAAGAAATGGCAAGAAAATGAACATGGATCCAACCGGATCTGCACGTAGACAGTCTTATAAGTATCCTCCAACCTCAAGAATGAACTCAACATATATAGCACCAGGTAAGGATAAATTTGAAGACATTATCAAAGATACACAATATGGTTTATTTGCTAAAAAACTTGGTGGAGGAACTGTTGTTCCTGCAACTGGAGAGTTTAATTTTGCTGTTCAAGAAGGTTATATGATTGAAAATGGAAAACTAACTAAACCTGTAAGAGGAGCTATGCTTATTGGTCATGGTAAAGATGTTTTATTTAAAATTGATAAAATTGCAGATAACTTAGAATTTGGTCAAGGTATGTGCGGATCAATTTCTGGTAGTATTCCTGTCGATGTAGGACAACCAACGATTAGAGTTTCATCTATGACTGTCGGTGGCGCAGGAGGTAGAAAATAATGTTTGAAAAGTGGATAGAATTAGGTTTAAAAAAAGGACTTAAAGATTTAGAAATATTTGCAGTAAGACATAAAAGTTTAAAACTTTCTGTATACCAAAACAAATTAGATCAACATGTGATTAGTGATGTTGAATCTGTAACGATTAGAGGCATTTTTGATGATAAGTTATCTACTGTTAGATTTGAGCATTTAGATACTGAAAAAGTAGATCAAATGCTCGATTTGCTCATTGAAAATGCAAAAGCCTTAACCGTAAAAGAGCCTGCAATCATCTATGAAGGCTCAAGTGAGTATCCTGTTGTTAAAGATGAGCTGTTTGATTTTAATCAAATAGATGTCAAAGATAAAATTGATATGTTAAAGAAACTTGAATCAGGTATATTAAATAATGAACATGTTAAACAAGTACAAACGACCATCTATCAAGAAATAGATACAAAAACAACTTTAGTAAACTCTAAGGGATTAAATCTATCAAGACAGAATACATATGCATATGCGTATGCGATTGGTGTATTTGAGAAAGATGATGATATAAAAACAGCATATGATATTAAACTTGTAAAAACATTTGATGAATTTAATGTTGATGAAATGATTAAAACAACACTAGATAAAGGCACTGCTAAATTAGGTGGAAAATCTGTAACATCAGATACTTATCCAGTGGTCTTTTCTAATGAAATGTTTGCTGATATCTTAGAGGTCTTTTCTAGTATTTTCTCTGGTGAAGCTGCATTTAGAAATCTTACCAGTCTAAAAGATAAAGTAGGCGTAAAGATTGCTGATGAGCGTATAAACTTTATTGATGATCCATTATATAAAGATGCACATTTTAAAATGCCATTTGATGATGAAGGTGTTGCATGTAAGAAAAGATATGTTGTTGAAAAAGGCGTATTTAAAGGCTTTAACCATAACTTAAAAACTGCGAAGATATTTAATGAAGCACCGACTGGTAATAGCTTTGGTGGTGGCATCTCAACAACCAATCTATATTTAGAACCTTCAACAACTACTTTTGATGATATGATTAAAGATATTAAAAATGGTATTTATATTACTGATTTAGTTGGACTTCATGCTGGTGTAAAAACAATCTCTGGAGAGTTTAGTCTACAAGCTTCTGGATTTAGAATAGAAGCTGGAATAATAACAACTCCTGTAAAGATGATTGTTGTCTCAGGTAATTATTTTGATATGTTAAATGATGTTGATCAATTTGCAAATGATCTTAAGTTTAATTTATCAGGTGTAGGTAGTCCAAGTGTTTCAATTAAAAATTTGGTTATTGGCGGAGAAGCATAAGCTTCTCTTTTTTTATGCTTGCTTTTTTTATGAAAGATGATGTTATAATGAATTAAAAGGATAGGTGATCATATGAAAAAAATAGTAACTGCAATTGTTGGATATGGATTTTCTGGTTCAACATTTCATCTTCCACCAATAAAATATAACGAAAATTATCAAATCAAATTGGTGATGACAAGAAGTGAAAAGAATCAAGCCCAACTGAAAAAAGATTATCCAGATGCTAAAATTGCAACCACTTATGAAGAAATACTCAATGATAAAGAAGTCGATTTAATTGTTATTGCAACTTCTAATGCTGTACATTATAGTTACACTAAAGATGCATTATTACATGGTAAACATGTAGTATGTGAAAAACCATTTGTTGAAACATATGAGATTGCTAAAGAACTATATGATTTAGCTGATGAAAAAAATCTAATTTTAAGAGTTTTTCACAATCGTAAATACGATGGGGATATATTAACAGTACATGAACTATTGAAACAAAAGGATTTTGGAAAAATTGTATCTTATCATACTAGATTTGATCAATATAAACCTGATATAGGTTCAAACTGGAGATTTAAGAAAGTAGACATGGCAGGTAATTTTTATGATCTTGCACCTCATTTGGTTCACCACGTCGTAAGCTTGTTTGGTCTACCAAAAAGAGTCTACAATCGAGTGTTTTTAGATCGAGAAGGTATATCTGTAGATGATCATTTTGAAATGATTATGTATTACGATGACAAAACATGCTACATTGGAGCTGAAATGCTAGATCGAGATCCTAAACCAAGACAAATGGTTGTTGGTACTAAAGCTACGTATACCAAATATGAGTTTGATGTTCCGGATACAGTAGATTATAAACCAGAAAACTTATACCAGGATCGTCAAATGAGAAGTGATTTCATTATAGATCCTAAACATCCAGAACATATTGATGTTTTAAAAGGTCAACATTACAAATTTTACGATTTGCTAGCTAGTCACATCAATAAAAGACCTCTTAAAGATGAAGATAGGGATTTAGCTTTATCAGTTATCTTAGTGATGGAGATGGCAATGAAATCTTCGTTATTGAAAAAAGATGTGGATGTTCCACAAATTATTTAAATAAAATAAAAGTTCCTAAATACCTTTGTAAACACAAAAGGTTATTGGGAACTTTTTTTATATCTTATTTTGTAGAAAAAAGTATTTACAAAACATAATTTAAGTGTTAAACTATGTTTGAAAGCGCTCACTCATAGACGCTGATTGTTAATGCCGATTTTATAGTTTTCAACATTCAAAAATCTTTGGATGAGTACATGTGTAAGTCCTAAAACATTTTTCTTAGACTTATACATAGATGTGGTTAATACATCAAGTATCATGATTTGTGAACGTAATTTGTTTTTAATAGAAGAAATACTTTCAGGTATGTTTTCGATGATTTTAGAGTTTATGACAATGGTTTTAGGGTTTAATGACAAAGCGATGTTATTAATAATCAAACTGACATACTCGATAAAATCATGATAAATCTCAAGTGCATTAGATTCCTTGCGTTTATATCGTTGAATCAATTCATCGATATTGATCTTTTCACCAGTTTTCTGGTAGTAATCATCTAATAATGCAGGTTCTGAAATGTATTGTTCTAAACAACCGTAATTGCCGCAAACACATTTCTTTCCATTAGGGACGATGATGTTATGACCAATTTCACCAGCATATCCATGTTCGCCGCTGTAAAGTTTATGGTCAATAATGATACCCATACCAACACCGTGGCCAATATTTAAAGAGATCAGGTTTTGATCATCAGGATGTGCAAGATGTTCACCAAGAGCCGATATGTTAGCTTCATTTTCTACATAAGTCTCTATACCGGTATAGTCTTCAATAATTGTCTTTAAATCGATATCTTTCCAACTTGTAAAAGTTGCATATGTAATCTTTTGACTTTTAGAGACGATCCCATAAACACCAATGCCTATACCAATGAGTCCATAAGTTGAATCAAGCGTGTTCGCTTTTAATTCATCGATAGCCTCTAATAAGACTTTAAGATATTGAGAAAATTCAAAATCATCAATTTGTTTTCTAAGTTCGAAAACAATAGTGCCGTATAAATTGGTAATGACACCATAAATAGAATCTGTAAGTAATTCTATACTTATGATTCTTCCAGCGTTTTTATTTAAAGCAAATACTTTAGCACTTCGGCCACTTGTTTTAACAATCTTATCGGTTTCAACGACAAGTTCTTTATCAACAAGTTCTTGCATAATGGTTGAAACAGTAGCTTTGTTCAAAGAAGTAATCTTAGAAAGTTCTATACGAGATGTTTCTCTAAGCTCGATTAGTTTTTCAACAACAAGTTTGATATTTTCGATTTTTATGGATTGAGTATTAGAAGTTTTCATAATGTGACATCCTTTCAATGATTAATTAAATTATATACCAAATAAACAAGTTTGACAAAAAAATGTTAAATAGAAAAAAGGAGATTTAAAAAATGAACTATTTAGAAAAAATCAAAAAAGTGAAGTATGAGGGTTCTAAATCTACAAACCCAATGGCGTTTAAGTATTATAACCCAGATGAAATTATTTTAGGTAAATCTATGAAAGAACATTTAAAGTTCTCAATGGCTTACTGGCATACTTTTACATATATGGGTGTAGATCCATTTGGAAAAGAAACGATGGAAAGACCATGGGATATTGATAACAATGATCCAATGGAAAGAGCAAAAGTTAGAGTTAAAGTTGCTTTTGAATTTATGGAAAAATTAGGTTTAGAATATTTTTGTTTCCATGATGTGGATATTGCTCCTCAAGGTGAAACATTAAAAGAAACAAATGATAATTTAGATGTTATTGTTGATTTGATTGAAAAAGAAATGAAGAGAACAGGTATTAAGTTATTATGGGGAACTGCAAACTTATTTAGCCATAAACGCTTTATGCATGGAGCTTCAACTTCTCCAAATGCAGATGTATTTGCATATGCTGCAGCTCAAGTTAAAAAAGCTATGGAAATCACAAACCGTCTAAACGGTGCTGGATATACATTCTGGGGCGGTAGAGAAGGTTATGAAACACTTTTAAACACAGATATGAAACTAGAACAAGACAATTTTGCTAGATTACTTCATATGGCTGTTGATTATGCAAAAGAAATAGGGTTTAAAGGTCAATTTTATATTGAACCAAAACCAAAAGAACCAACAAAACATCAATATGACTATGACAGTGCAACTGTGATTGCGTTCTTAAGAAAATATAATTTAGTTGACCATTTCAAGTTAAACATTGAAACAAATCATGCGACTTTATCAGGTCATACGATGCAACATGAGTTAAGAGTTGCATTTGATCAAGGTTTATTAGGAAGTGTTGATGCAAATCAAGGTGATTTATTACTTGGATGGGACACAGATCAATTTCCAACAAATTTATATGACACAATCTTAAGTATGTATGAAATTATTCGCGGTGGTGGTTTCACAACTGGCGGTTTAAACTTTGATTCTAAAGTTAGAAGAGGATCTTATACAGAAGAAGATTTATTCTTAGCACATATAGCTGGTATGGATACATATGCAGCAGGATTAAGAATTGCAGCTAAACTTTGGGAAGACAAAGTATTTGAAAAGAACTTAGAAGAACGTTATCAATCTTATCAATCAGGCATTGGTAATGATATTGTTCACCGTAAGGTTGGATTCAAAGAATTAGAAACTTATATATTAAACAAAAAAGACATAGATAAAAATGATTCAGGCAGACAAGAATATCTAGAAGCTATCATTAATCAGTATATTTTAGGTTAGGAGACTTACTATGTATATCGGTATCGATTTAGGAACATCTAGCGTTAAACTTATTTTAGTTTCACCAGAAGGTAAGGTTTTATCATCAGTGACTAAAAATTATGATCTTTTAATACCAAAACCTATGTGGACTGAACAAAATCCTAAAGATTGGTATGATCAAGCATTAAGTGGCTTAAAAGAATTAGTTAAACATCACAAAGATGAAATCAAAGCTATTAGTTTTTCAGGTCAAATGCATGGTCTAGTCATTTTAGATGAGCAAGATCAAGTACTTAGAAATGCTATTTTATGGAACGATCAAAGAACGATAGATGATGTAGAATTTCTTAATAACGAAATCGGTATGGATACATTATTAAATGAAACAGGTAATATTGCGTTAACTGGACTAACTGCACCTAAATTATTATGGGTAAGAAGAAATGAGCCAGATATATTCAAACGTATTTCTAAAATCATGTTGCCTAAAGATTATTTAGCTTATATGTTAAGTGGTGTGTTTGCAACTGATGTCTCAGATGTCTCAGGAACACTCTATTATGATGTTAAGCATAAGAGATATAGTCAAAAACTATTAGACATACTTCAAATAAATGAAGCGCAATGTCCAAAAGTTTTTGAAAGTTATGAAAAAATTGGTATTTTAAAAAAAGAATTGAAAGATATGCTAGGTATTAAGCAAGATGTTGATATTATTATTGGTGCTGGTGATCAAGCAGCAGGTGCTGTTGGTATCGGTATTGTTAATGATGGTTCAGCTAGTGTCTCACTAGGCACAAGCGGCGTGGTGTTTGTTGCATCTGATGCATTTAAAGAAGATCGTAAAAGCTATCTTCAGTCATATGCACATGCAAATGGCAAATATCATATGATGGGTGTTATGTTAAATGCGGCAGGATCGTTAAATTGGTGGAGCGAAAAAATCTTCCAGAATTTTAATTATTCAGATTTCTTCGAAAAACTTGAACTTACTTCAATAGAGGATTCACTCTATTTTCTCCCTTATTTATCTGGAGAGCGTTCTCCAATTAACGATCCTGATGCAACTGGAGTTTTCTTCGGGTTAAGATTAGAACATCGAAAAGCACACATGGATAGAGCTGTAATTGAAGGTGTGACTTATGCACTTAAGCAAACTTTTGATTTAGTAAGTGATTTAGGCGTTGACATTCATCAAGTAAGAATTACTGGTGGAGGCGCAAAAAGTCATGTATGGTCACAAATGATTGCAGACATATTTAATGTTGATGTTGTAACCATTAAAATAGAAGAAGGTCCAGCTCTAGGTGCTGCTATATTAGCTATGGTAGGACACGGTTTATATAAGACTGTCGGAGATGCTTGCAATCAAATTATTGAACTAAATCATAAATATCTACCTAACAAGGCTCATGTAGGCATTTATAAGCAGAAATATCAAGATTTTTTAAAGATTTATCCTGCAATAAAAAAATTATATAAAGACATTTAAGATGTTTACAAATCTTAGTTTAAATGTTAAACTATATATAGTAAAAAACGTGTAAACCCTTACATTGAATATAGATGTTCAGTGATTACTGAATAACGAGGTGAACAATTTTGCAAAAAAATAAAATTTTAGAGATGAGAGCAATAACGAAAACGTTCCCTGGGGTAAAAGCATTAGATGAAGTCGATCTTTACGTAGATGAAGGTGAAATTCATTTTATTGTGGGAGAAAACGGTGCTGGTAAATCAACACTTATGAAAGTATTAAGTGGTATTTATCATCATGGTACCTACTCAGGTGATGTCGTCTTCGATGGAAGAATACAACATTTTCACGGGATCAAGGATTCGGTTAATGCTGGTATTGTTATCATCAATCAAGAATTAGCATTATTCCCGGACTTATCTGTTTATGAAAATATATTTGTCGGCCATGAGAAGACAATATCAAATCAGTTTATGGATTGGGCGATGACAAAAAAGTTAGCTACAAAATACTTAGACATGGTTGGACTTAAGAAAGTTGATATGTATGATCATGTGGGTATGTATGGTGTTGGTGTTCAACAACTTGTTGAAATCGCTAAAGCATTAAGCCAAAATGTTAAATTATTGATCTTAGATGAACCTACCGCAGCACTTAATGAAGATGATAGTGCAAATCTATTAAAACTTATTGTAGATTTAAAGAAAAAAGGTATTACATCGATTATGATTTCTCATAAGCTTAAAGAAGTTGAAGCAATCGCTGATTCTCTAACAGTCTTAAGAGATGGTAAAGTTATTTGTAGAATGGATAAAGAACAAATTAATGAACAAGAAATCATTAAACATATGGTTGGTCGAGAAATTTCAGATATATTTCCAAAAAGACCAAAATTTGAAGGTGATGAAGTTGTTTTTGAAACAGTTCATTATAATGCATTTGATACAAATAAAAATAGATATGTCGTTTCAAATTCAAATATTAAAGTTAAAAAAGGTGAAGTCGTTGGTATTGCAGGCCTAATGGGGGCAGGTAGAACGGAATTAGCCTTAAGTATATTCGGTAATTCTAGAAATTATAAGAAATCTGGAAGTACTGTAGTATTTGGAAAAGTAGTAAACTTATCAACTCCATCAAAAGCAATTCGTGAAGGTATTGCTTATGTTTCTGAAGATAGAAAACGTGATGGGTTAATTTTAGGAGAAGATATTGGACAAAATATTACTATATCGGATCTTAAAAAAATATCTAGATCAGGGTTCCTAAATTTTCCAAAACAATCGATTCAAGCAGAAAAATATGTTAAAGACTTGAATATAAAAACACCATCAATATTCCAAAAAGCAAAGAATCTTAGTGGTGGTAATCAACAAAAAGTTCAAGTTGCAAAATGGTTGTTTGCAGAACCTAGAATATTAATTTTAGATGAACCAACTAGAGGTATTGATGTTGGTGCAAAATATGAAATCTACACAATTATCAACCAACTTGTAGCAAACGGAATGAGCATCATCATGATTTCATCAGAACTTCCTGAAATTATGGGTATGTGTGATCGAGTTTATGTTATTGCTGAAGGTGTTCAAACCGCTGAGTTTAACATTGAAGATGCAACTCCAGAAAAAATCTTAGCGAAGGCAACATTATAGAGGTGAAAATATGAAAAAAATAAATCCAATACAAAAATACTTCTTAACGATGGGATCCATGTTAAGAACAAATATTCGTGACTATGGTATGTACATCGCATTAGGAGTGATATTCATTGTCTTCTCTATAATGACTGGTGGTAACTTTTTAAAACCAAACAACTTTACGAATTTACTTAACCAAACAGCTTATGTATCTGTACTTGCGGTTGGTATGACATTAGTTATTGTCACCAGACAGATTGACTTATCGGTTGGGTATTTAGGGGCATTCTTAGGAGCTTATGTCGTTGTTGCTGTTGAAGTAAACGGACAAAGTATTATCACAGCAGTTATAGCGGCTTTAATCATCACTATATTTGTTGGTTTTGTTAAAGGTTTCTTAGTTGCGAAAATAAAGATTCCAGCATTTGTTGTAACATTAGCAGGTATGTTTATTTTCAAAGGCTTCTTAATGCTTAAAACCAATAATAGAACAATTCCAACATCTAATTCATTCTTTAATAAAATTGGTGTAGGTTATTTGACTGAAAATACTGTCGGTACAGTAGATACACTTACTGCTATTGTTGGTGCTATATTGATTATATTACTCATTGTATTTGGTATCTATAAACGATTTAAAAATAAACGTTTAGGCATACCTTTAGAAAAAATAGAACTATTTGTTACTAAAACAATTATTATGTCAGGTTTGATATTCTTCATCGCTTATACATTATCTAGATTTAGAGGGATTTCATTCTTATTATTAATTACAGCAGTTATCGTTGTGATTTATCACATCTTTACGACTCAAACGGTATTAGGTAGAAGAATATATGCTGTGGGTGGTAACCCAGAAGCAGCAGAATTATCTGGTATTAGTGTTGAAAAAATATTAATTATTGTCTTTATTTCAATGGGTATCTTAGCGTTATTCTCTGGTGTCATGTATGCATCAATGCTTCAAAACACATCACCAAATCATGGACCATTTTGGGAACTTTATGCGATTGCTGCAGCCTATATTGGTGGAACAAGTGCTAATGGTGGTGTTGGTAAAGTTGTTAACGCATTTATTGGATCAGTTGTTATCATGTCACTTAAAAATGGTATGGCATTAGCAGCTGTTAACTCAAACATCGAACCAATTGTATTAGGGTCAGTTTTATTATTAGCTGTAATCTTTGACGTTTATACTAGAAATGTTAGAGGTGCAGATATGATTGGTATGCACTATGCGAAAAGAGAGTATAGAAAAGAGTTTAGGGCAGCTAAAGAAAATTTATTAAAAGCAAAACATGCTTTAAATGCTGCTAAAGCTAAAGAAAAGAAAGAAGTCATTGAAACTTATAAAGTTAAGTTTGATCAACTAAAGAAACAACAAACTGAAAGAAATAAATTGGCAAACAAGAAATCTTTAAGAGATTTAAAACAAGAGTTTAAGAGAGAAAAAGAAGCAAACAGTCCTGAAATCATCGAACTTGAATATCAATATACAAGTGCACTTGGAGAATATAATAGAATTAAAGATACTATTAGAAGTGCAACAGAAGATGATTACATATTGACTAAAAAGGTTACAAATTAATTAGTTTATAATGGTGCATAAGCACTAAATTATATAAAAAAAGGAGAAGAAAGAAAAATGAAGAGAATTTTTACATTAATTCTTGCAGTAGTAGTTGTATTGTCTTTAGCTGCTTGTGGTGGTAAAGAGATCAAAATTGGTGTCGTACTTCCAGATGCTTCTGAAGAAAGATGGGCAAATCAAGATGGCGCATTCTTTAAAGAAGAATTAGACAAACTTGGTGAAGGTTATGAATATGAGATTTTATTCTCAGATGGTGATGAAGCTAAAGAAAAACAAAATGTTGAAGCTTTAATCGCTAATGGCGCAGAAGTAATTATTATTACTGTTGAAGGTTCTGGTGCAGGTGCTGTTCAAGCTGCTCAAGAAGCTGGCGTTACATTAATCGCTCATGACCGTATGGCAAAAAGTTCAACTGAAACAGCTGATTTCTACACAACTTTCAATAGTTGGAATGTAGGTAAAGCTATGGGTAAACACTTAGTTGACGAAGCTAAAGCAGAAGGTTATACTTCAACTAACAAAGCTGACTTAGCTATCTTTGCTGGTAGAGTTGCTGACTGGCCAAATGCTACTTATTTCTTTGGTGGTGCTATGGAAGAAATTCAACCAAACTTAGACATCTTTAATATTATCAATATTAATGATGATTTCAGTGATTTAGCATTCTATACAGAAGCTACATTTAATGATGCTGCTAAAGCTGCATTACAAGCTGCTATGAATCCAGTTGACACTGACTGGAATGCTGAAACAGCTGGTACTAAAGCTGCTGCATTAGTATCCAATTTAGAAAGTAAGAATCTTAAGACTAGTGACGATGTATTCGTATTAGCTCCAAATGATGACACTTCAGCTGCAATTCGTCAAGAATTCGCTAAAATGGCTAATGAATATGATGGATACTATACAACTGGTCAAGATGCTTCAGACGTTGCATTAGCTAGTTTACTAGGCGACGAAGTAAATGGTAAAGGCGTTCAAACTATGACAGTATTTAAAGATACTCATAAATTAGTTATTAACTCAGTTACTATTGCTAAAAACGTAATTGATGGTAAAGATGGATTAACTGGTTTAACTGGTGGTCCAGAAATCGATGGTGTACCAACTGCGTATACTTTAATTGATACTTTAACTATTGATGACAAACAAAATACTTATGACTTGATCTTCAAGACTGGTTATAAGAAAGAAGATAACTCTACATTCGCTAATATCGATTTTGATGAATACAAGTAATAAGAGTTAACACAATTTAACAAGTAAAGCATTCTAGATTCTAGGGTGCTTTATTTTTTTATTGATAAATTTAAAATCATATGCTATACTGAATATAGAATTAAGGCTAACCTTAATAAAATATAAATGAATAGGTGATTATATGTTAAATTGGTTTATGGATTTAAATCCAGTTGTCCAAGCTTTACTTGGGACATTGTTTACTTGGGGGTTAACTGCAGCAGGGGCTGCATTAGTTTATTTTTTTAAAACGATTAATAGAAATGTATTTAATTTAATGCTTGGATTTGCATCAGGGGTTATGATTGCTGCCAGCTTCTGGTCTTTATTAGCACCAGCAATTGATATGGCAAATGAACAAGGTGCAATCTCATGGCTTGTTGTTGCGATAGGCTTTGCCTTAGGTGGAGTATTCTTATATATTGCAGATAAAACTGTACCACATATGCATTTTGGGATGAATCATGATAAAGAAGGGATTCCTACAAAGTTAAAAAGAAATATATTATTAGTCTTTTCGATTACGCTTCATAATATTCCTGAAGGTTTAGCTGTAGGTGTTGCTTTTGGAGCTGTACAATATACAACAGGTGATCCTTTAGCTGCAACTCTTTCTGCCATTGGACTTGCATTAGGTATTGGGATCCAAAACTTTCCTGAAGGTGCTGCAGTATCTATTCCGCTTAGACAAGAAGGTCTATCTAGAAATAAAGCCTTTTTCTTAGGACAACTTTCAGGAATTGTAGAACCGATTGCTGGGGTTTTAGGTGCAGTACTTGTACTTAGTGTAAGTAAAGTGCTACCTTATGCGTTAGCTTTTGCTGCAGGTGCTATGATTTATGTAGTTGTTGAAGAGCTTATTCCAGAGGCACAACAAAAAGTAACGCCAAAAGGTGCACATTATGCAACCTTTGGAGTCATGATTGGATTTATCATCATGATGATGCTAGATGTAGCATTAGGTTAAGAAAGAAGGTATGTTTAAGTGTTAAATAGAGCTGAAGAAGATTATATAAAAGCAATCTATGAATTAACCATACAAAATGAAAGAGATTTAGTAAAAAGCAATGAAATATCTGAATATTTTGGTTATTCTGATCAATCAATTAATGAAATGATCAAAAAATTAAATACTAAAAAACTTGTTACATTTAAACCTTATGTAGGTATATCTTTAACCAACAAAGGTAAAAAAGAAGCGATTAGAATGATTAGAGCTCATCGTATTTGGGAAGTTTTTCTTACCGATAAACTAGGGTTTTCATGGGAAAATGTTCATGAAGATGCTGAAAAACTAGAACATGCAACAAGTGATGAAGTATTAAATCGTCTTTATGAATTTATAGGAAAACCAGATTATTGCCAACACGGAAATCCAATTCCTGATGTATCCGGACACATTAAAAAATCATCAACAATTTCATTATTCTCATGTGAAGTTGGTCAAACTTTTAAAATGACAAGAGTCTTAGATTTTAAAGCATTACTTGTGTATTTAAATGAAGAAGGTATTAAACTAAATGATGAAATCACTATTAAAGAAAAAGATTTATTTAATGGTATTATAAAAATAAGCCATCATGATAGACTTGTAACAATGTCTATTAAAACAGCAAAAATGTTGTTTGGTGAAGTTATATAATTTGGATATATAAAGGAGGCAAGTTATATGTTAAAAGATCTTTTACAAAAAGATAAAAAACAAATACTAAATGAATTACAAGACATCCATGGATATGACTTAGCCCAGTCCTTTTTAGAGTTATCTGATGAAGAAAAAGAAAAATTATATAAAATAGTTAATAATGAAGTTCTTGCTGAGATCGTCTCTTATCTAGAACCAGATGTTGGGGCTTCTGTATTACTTGAGTTTGATCTTGTAAAACAAAAAGATCTTATAGAAAACATGGAACCTGATGATGCTGTTGATATTATCCAAGAGATGGACCAAGATGATCAAAATGCTTTATTATCTGTTTTAGATGATAAGGATGATGTCTTATCATTAATCCATTACGATGACGATGAAACTGGTTCTGCTATGACGAATCTTTTGATTCGATTAAAAGCTGATTTAGATGTCAAACAAGCAACTAAAATTTTGATTAAACAAGCACCAGACGTAGAAACAATTTCTACGTTATTTGTTGTAGATGATGACGATAAATTTTTAGGTATTGTTGGCTTGAAAAAATTGTTAAAAGCGAAAATGCCGACAACTATTTTTGAACTTATTGAAGAACATCCATATGTTTTTGATAAAGACCCTATTATAGAAACCATACGTAAAATTAGAAACTATGCAATTTATGAAATGCCAGTTTTAAATGAGGAACAAAAATTATTAGGTATCGTAACACTAGATGACGCTCTAGATATTTATGAAGAAGAAGCTCAAGAAGATTTTGAAAAGTTAGCTGCTCTACCAGAAACGACTGATAAAAATATTTTTAAAACTGCTATGCATAGAATACCATGGCTTTTAATGCTACTTGCGATATCAATACCGATATCTTTAGTTACATCGATGTTTGAAGAGATTTTAGCTGCTGTTGCAGTTTTAATCATCTTTCAACCACTTATTTCTGGATCAGCCGGAAATGTAGCAACTCAGACATTAGCTGTTACTTTAAAAATGTTATCTAAAGATGAAGGTGGGGTTGCAAAAAACTCATTAAGAGAAATTGTAACTGGCATGATCAATGGTTTAGTCATTGGGCTTGCAGCTTTTGGAATCACATTTATTTTCACATCGATTAATAAATCTTTGACAGACATACCTTTAACGATTGCGCTTGTTGTTGGACTATCTTTATGGCTTACAGTGCTTATTGCACCTATGATAGCTGTTATTGTACCAATTACATTAAAACTCTTTAAAATAGACCCTGCAGTTGCTAGTGGACCATTTATAACAACGATTATTGATATATCAGCTATATCTTTATATTTCGGTCTTGCTACACTTCTTATAGGAGGTGTGTAAGATGCCCAAAAATATTAACTTTAAGCATAGTGATGCATTACTTAATAAAATGTTTGATGCGATTCACGGATATGATTTAGCACTTTTGTATCCAAATTTAGAATCTATTGAAAAAAAGCGTATGATTGAACTCATCAAAGATGATAAACTATCGGATATGTTTGTAGAACTAGAGCATATAGATCAATTAGATGTTTTAAGCTTTTTATCACAAGCAAAGCAAAAGCAACTTATTAAGAGTCTAGAAAGTGATGATTTAAAAGAGTTTATTGAAAATCTAGATCAAGAACAACAAAAAGAGTATTTAAAATATTTATCTAAAGTAAAAGCAAAAACTATTGAGCTTTTACTCACTTATGAAGATGATCATGCAGCTTCCATTATGACCACAGATTTTATAACAATTGAAGATCATATGACCATAAAAGAAGCTACAAATAAAATAACGACAACTTCTAAAGACAATGATTATATTGATACTATCTTTGTTGTTAATGAAAGAAAAGAACTGATTGGTTCAATTGATATCAAAGACTTGATAATCGCACGGTCAAACCAATCTCTAACACAAATGATTGAGGAAGAAGACTATTTTGTCTTAGAAAATGATTCTATTGAAAAAGCGATTGATATGGTCCAAGATTATGATAAAAATGCTATTCCCGTATTAGATCATCAACACCATATTATAGGGATTATTACTGCTGATGATATCTTTGATGAATTGATTGAAGATTATGATGATGATTATCAAAAAATAGCACTTGTTCAAGATCATACTTCATCATTAACATCAATAGAACGTAGTAAACAAAGACTCCCCTGGCTATTTGTTGCTGTGTTATTAAATTTGATTACAGTGTCACTTTTATCAATGTTTGAAGCTACTCTTGAAGCAGTTACTGTTTTAGTTTTATTTCAACCGATGATTTTAGGGATGGCAGGCAATATAGGCACGCAAAGTCTAGCAGTCACAATTTTAGGATTACATCAAGATCTTTTTGATCAAAAGCATAAAACTAAAAAACATATATTTAAAGAAATATCTATTGGACTACTTAATAGTTTTATTTTAGGAATGCTTGCGTTTTTATTTGTAACAACGCTATTATCAATTACGAATACTTCAAACCAATCAGCGTTTGATATAGCACAAGTTGTTGGTATAGCTATATTTAGTGCTATGAGTATTTCTTCAATGATGGGTGTTATCGTGCCGCTTACATTAGACCGATTTAAAATAGATCCTGCATCAGCATCTGGACCTATTATGACTACGATTAATGATATTATTGCGCTTGTCTTATATTTTGGTATTGCGACAATTATGTTTTTATAAAATCTCATACTTACTATGTTATAATAAGTGGGTAGAAAGAAGGTATGAAAGATGGAAAATTATATTAAAATTTATGAAGAAACAAGAAAAAAACTAAAAGCTTATGGCTATATGATGTGGCTGATGAGTTGGGATCGTGAAACTGAAGCTCCTAAAGCATCTTTAGCATATAGTGCAAAGCAATTTTCAGTGATTCAAGAAGAATTATATAAAATTGAATCTGATCCTGAATACATGGACGCAATTGAAAAATTATATGAGAACATAGAACAACTAGAAGACCCAGATTTTAAAGTAGAAATTAAAAATGCTTATAAAGATTTAAGAATGATTAAAAAAGTTCCAAAATCAGAATATTTAGCTTATGGATTACTCACTCAAGAAGGTCCACATATTTGGGCTGAAGCTAAAGAAAAAGATGATTTTGAAATGTTTAGACCAATATTAGAAAAGATTGTTGATTTTAATAAAAAGTTAGTTAAATATTTAGAAACTGACGAGTTAAAAGGATATGATGTACTTCTTGATATGTATGAAGAAGGTTTTGGTGTTAAAGAATATGATTTATTTTTTAATACAGTAAAAGAAGATTTAGCACCATTTGTTTTAGAAGTTACAAAAGCTAAACATCGTTTTAGTAGAAAATTAACTAAGGGTATTTTTCCAAAAGATGGTCAAATAAAGTTTTCGAAATATTTAATTGATGTCTTTAATTACGATAAAAATAAAGGTGTTTTAAAAGAAAGTGCACATCCATTTACTTCAGGTGTAAGTAGTGTAGATACACGTATTACTACTAGATATCATGAAGATAATCTTGCATCAAGTATTTTTTCAACGATTCATGAAATGGGTCATGCGATCTACGAACTTCAAAATGATGAAAAATATGATGATACAATGCTTCATGGTGGTACAAGTTTAGGTATCCATGAGTCAGAATCAAGAATGTATGAAAATATGATTGGTAGATCATATGCGTTTTGGAAAATTCATTATCCAAAACTTGTAGAAATTTTTCCTAAACAATTAAAAAATATTAGTTTAGAAGAATTTTATAAGTACATTAATCGTTCAGAGCGTTCTTTAATTAGAATTGAAGCTGATGAGCTTACTTATGCACTTCATGTGCTTGTTCGTTATGAATTAGAAAAACAATTAATCAGTGGCAAATTGAAAGTTAAGGATCTTCCTAAACGTTGGAATGGCATGATGAGCAAATATGTTGGTAAAAGACCAACAACAGATAAAGAAGGCGTCTTACAAGATATTCATTGGTCATTTGGTTCATTTGGATATTTCCCAACATATGCATTAGGTTCAGCTTATGCTGCACAAATATATGATGCAATGAATAAAGAAATCAATATTGAAGAAGCAATATTAAATAACCAAATTCATTTGATTAATGATTGGTTAAAAGAGCATGTTCATCGTTTTGGGAAATCTAAGACACCAAAAGAAATATTATTAATCGCAACAAAACAAAATTTTGATCCATCATATTATGTAAATTATTTAAAAAGAAAATTTAGTGAATAAGGAAAAATAAATGCAATCCATACGCTCTTTATATCAAGTTGGATACGGACCATCTAGCTCCCATACCATGGGTCCAGCTAAAGCCTGTAAAATTGTGAAAGAACAATATCCATACATTCAAACATACGACATCACATTATTTAATTCTTTTGCTTTAACAGGTAAAGGTCATTTAACTGAAGAAGCGATAAAAGATACGTTGTCACCAGCGATGGTGACTTTTTCCTCATCTATAGATCTTAAAAAGCATCCTAATACAATGGTTATTAAAGGTATTTTTGAAGATAAAGTCATTGTTGAAAAAGAAATGCAAAGTGTTGGTGGTGGACGGATCGTCTTTGTTGGTGAAGATGAAATAGATCCAATGATTTATCCCCATCATACGTTGAAAGCTATAAAAAAATATTGTAAAGAAAATCAAATGTCTTTATATGATTATGTTGTCATGGTTGAAGGAGAAGATATTAAACTTTTTTTACAAGACATATGGCAACACATGAAGGCTTCTGTAGAACGTGGTATAAACACAAAAGGTGTTTTACCTGGACCACTTAAAATGAAGCGAAAAGCTTATGATTTATATCATAATCTAAAGCCTAGTGAGATTCCTGAAATCACTGAAAATAGATTAGTCAGTAGTTATGCATTTGCAGTTAGTGAAGAAAATGCAAGTGGCGGTATCATCGTAACAGCTCCGACTTGTGGAGCATGTGGCGTCTTACCTGCCTTACTTTATTATATGCATACTAGACATGAATTTTTAACAGAAGAACGTGTGATCGAAGCTTTAGGTGTTGCAGGATTATTTGGTAATTTGATCAGATATAATGCATCGATTAGCGGTGCAGTTGCAGGATGTCAAGCAGAAATAGGTTCTGCGTGTTCCATGGCTGCTGCAGCACATGCAACGTTATTTAAACTCAAGATAGAACAAGTGGAATATGCAGCAGAAATTGCGATGGAACATCATCTAGGATTGACTTGTGATCCTGTTAATGGATATGTTCAAATTCCATGTATAGAAAGAAATGCAGTTGCAGCACTTCGTGCAATTGATGCATGTGGATTATCTTATTTCTTAAGTGATTCAAGAAAAATAAGTTTTGATACTGTTATTGAAACAATGTATCAAACTGGCCTTGATATGCATCAGTCTTATAAAGAGACTTCACAAGGTGGTTTAGCAAAACATTTCAAAGAGGATGATAATGATGACGTTAACTGTTGGTAGTCAATTAATTGGTAAAGTAATAGATGTAGATTATAAAGGACAAGGTGTAATTAAGCACGAAGGATATGTTATATTTGTGCCAAAATTACTTATTGGTGAACTTGCTAAAGTTGAAATCACCACAATGAAGAAAAGTTTTTGTCAGGCAAAAATAATTGAAATTACTCAAAAAAGTGAGCATAGAGTACATGATGAAGTACCATTAGATGCACTTGATTTGTATCATATGTCGCTTGATGAGCAATTAAGATGGCAAGAGCATATTACTAAAGATACTTTTAAAAAAATAGCAAATCTAGATGTCGATTTAAATGAAACACTACATGATGATAGAGATGTTTATTATAGAAACAAATCTGTTTTTCATGTCATGCAACAAAATGTATTAAAATTGGGATTATATGATGAATCTAAACATACACTTGTTGAAGTAGATCATTATATTTTATCAGACGAAATAACAAATAAGGTTTTGAAATTTATTTCAGATAAAGCATTTAATATCTCAAGAAATTCTTTAACACATGTTGTTTTTAGAACCAATTTAAATGGACAAATTCTTATAACATTCGTCTCTAAAAATGAACTTGTACGTGGTATAGATCAAATTGTAGAAAGTCTAAGTTCAATGGATGAAGTCGTTGGTATCACATTAAATATCAATCGTAATCACAAAGTGATTTTAGGTAAAGATAGTAGAATTCTATATGGGGGAAACCTTATTACAGAGCGATTAAACAATTTAGATATACCAATAAGCGATCAAGCATTTTTCCAAATTAATTTACCACTTGTCACTAAAGCTTATGATATTATAAAAAAAGATTTAAAGCCTACAGATATCGTACTTGATGCATATAGCGGCATAGGTTCAATTGGGTATTATATCTATGATCAAGTTAAAAAGGTTATTATGGTTGAATCGAATGAGCAAAATATTATCTTAGCTGAACAAGTCAAAGAAAGATATCAAATCAAGAATGTTGATATAATTCATGAACGCGCTGAAAAATTTTCAACAGATAAAACGATTCATAAAGTGATATGTGATCCGCCTAGAAATGGATTGATGCCTGAATTTGTGGGAATGCTTCAAAAATTAAAACCGATAAAAATATATTATCTATCTTGTGATGTTAAAACATTAGCAAGAGATATATCAATCCTTGAAGAATTATATGAAATAGAAAATATATATCCGATAAGAATGTTTTATCATACAACTTCACTTGAAACATTAGTTATTTTAAAGCGTAAATAAAAATAGAAGCAAACCTCAATTAGGTTTGCTTCTTGTATTTTATAAACATATTATGCTTTTTTTCATGACCAATAGTTGTTGTTCTTCCATGTCCTGGATAAAGTTCAGTCTTATCAGGTAATAAATCATACATTTTTTCAATGCTTTTTCTAATCTCACTGAAATCTGAGAAGGGTAAGTCTGTTCGACCAATGGTTTCATAAAATAATGTATCTCCAGAAAAACAAATGAGCTCATCCTCATTATAAAGAATTGTTCCACCTTGTGTATGACCAGGTGTTTCATAGACTATAAATTGATAATTATCTAAAGATAGAATAAAGCCCTCTTCGATATACTCATCTACAGGAATAATGTGTCCAACACGATTATATATGGAATCTGTCATCCAGATTTCATCTTTTTTTGGTGCGTAGACTTTCGGATTATATAATGCTTTTAATTTTTTGATACCACCTACATGATCAATATGTCCATGGGTTGCATATATAGCAATTAAATCTAATTGATTTTCAGATAAAAATTGAGTGATTTCATCACTTTCATAACCTGGATCAATAATGATCGCTTTTTGATTATGATATACGATATAACAATTACTTCTATAAGCTCCTAATGTAAAACTTTTAATTTTCATATATATCACCAAAATTAGTATAGCATAAAATATTTTTATTATCATATATCAAGCAATTTTAGATGAAAACATATATAATAAACGAGGTAAAGGAAGTGACATTTATGAAAATAGCGCAAAGTTATGTTGACCTAGTTGGTCATACACCATTATTAAGATTAAACAATTATGAAAAACTAGTTGGTGCACACGCAGAAATCGTTGTAAAACTAGAAAATTTAAACCCGATGGCAAGTGTAAAAGATCGATTAGCATTTGCATTGATAGATGCCATTGAAAAAAAAGGATTGGTCAAAGAAGATACAGTTTTTGTAGAGCCTACTAGTGGAAACACGGGTATTGGACTCGCATTTATATGTGCATCAAAAGGTTATAAATTAATATTAATCATGCCAGAGACAGTAAGCAAGGAACGTGTTCAAATTGTTAAAGCTCTAGGTGCGAAAGTTATTTTAACAAAACAAGAACTTGGCATGAAAGGTTCTATTGAAAAAGCTAGAGAACTTTTAAATGAGCACAGTAATTATGTTATGCCTCTTCAGTTCGAAAATCTTGCAAATCCAGAAATTCACAGAAAAACTACAGCTGTTGAAATATTAGATGATACGGATCGTAAATTAGATTATTTTATTGCTGGTGTAGGTACTGGTGGTACTATTACTGGAACAGGTGAAGTTTTAAAAGATCAAATTGATCATATTAAAATCATTGCAGTTGAACCGAAGGGATCGCCAATGATTTCTAAAGGTGTTGCAGGACCACACAAAATCCAAGGGATTGGTGCAGGATTTATACCTAAGGTCCTTAATGTAGATATTATTGATGAAGTTATTACAGTATCAGATGAGGATGCAATCAACACAGCTAGATTACTTGCAAAAACAGAAGGTGTATTTGCTGGTGTATCATCTGGGGCTATATTATTTGCGGCTACAGAGATAGCAAAAAGAGAAGAAAATAAAGGGAAGAGGATTGTTGCGATCGTTTGTGATACAGGTGAACGATATTTATCGACAACATTATATGAGTAATTATGTTCTTTAAATGTACGGTTAAAGATGTAAATTCTGCTAAAAAATTTGATCCAGCTGCACCGGGGTGTTTTATGTTATTTTTTACATATCCAGGTGTAATAGCTTTAAGAAGACATAGAGTTGCACATTTCTTTTGGAAAAAGGGGTTAAAAACATTAGCGAGACTTATAAGTTATAGAACAAGAAGAAAAACAGGTATTGATATTCATCCAGGTGCAACGATTGGCAAAGGGGTATTCATTGATCATGGTATGGGTGTTGTTATCGGTGAAACTGCTGTGGTAGGAGACAATTGCGTCTTATACCATGGTGTTACTTTAGGAGCAAACACTTTTGAGAAAGTTGATAGACATCCTAAAATAGGAAATAATGTAATCATTTATGCAAACGCAACGATTATTGGTCCTATTCATATTGGGGATCATAGTATTGTTGGAGCACATTCAGTGGTCGTAAAAGATGCGCCAGCACACAGTAAATTAATAGGTATCCCAGCACATAAAAACATGAAATAATCACTCGAAAGAGTGATTTTTTTATAATTGTTTATAATCTTAATTATATCTTTATAAAGCGATTAACTCTTGTTTATTATAAACACCGTTTTTATTTATAATTTTTATCATTTCTTTTGATTTGTAAGGTGTTCTTGATTAAAATAAGCATGTTAGTATTTCACTTTGGAGGTTTAGCATGTTTGTTGTGACAAAAACATTGTATATAGAAAAAGAGCACACACATAATTTTATAAATAGATTTCAAGTACAAAGTCCTTTATTTTCATTTAAGGGTTTTATTAAGCGCGAAATTTTAATCAATCGTAAAAATAAAGATCATGACATCATTTTGATTAAAGTCCACTTTGGTGAGATTACAGATTATTATCGTTGGGAAGGTAGTAAAGAGCACATAATGATGCATAAACAGCAAAAAAATAGTCCTATTGGACTTTTGCGTATGGAAAAGCAAAATTATGAACTTTTGACAGAAGATACATATGAGGCATTATAAAAGATTACTACTCATCATTATTTGGATCATTTTAGTTTTATTATCACTAAGAATAGGTGTTCTTGATTTTACTTTTAAAAAACTATTTGAACTAGATCCAGATGCATTAAACATATTATGGATTTCTAGAATACCAAGAACGATTGCGATCATTATATCTGCTTCAGCAATGAGTATTGCAGGATTAATCATGCAATCGATTAGTAAAAATAAATTCATATCACCATCAACTGCTGGGACTACTAATGCTGCAGTTTTAGGTGTTTTAATTGGATATCTAATTCTTGGGGAACAAACAATTTATGTAAGAACTATATTTGCATTTGTATTTTCATTAGCATTAACAGGTGTTTTTATGATGATGCTAAAGCGTATAAAATTTAAAAATGCGATTTATATTCCCTTGATTGGTATGATGTATGGAGCTTTAATTTCAGCGGTTGCAACATTTATTGCGCATAGATATCAAGCATTGCAGTTTTTAAACACAATAGGTGTTGGTGGATTTGCTAATAAAGCAATTGGAACATATGAATTATTATACTTAGTTATACCTGCTGTTGTCTTAGCATTTGTTTATGCAACGAGATTTAGTATTGCTGGGATGGGTGAAGATTTTTCAAAAAATCTAGGTGTTTCATATCAGTTTGTTGTCATGGTAGGATTAACAATTATTGCGATTATCTCATCATTAACATTTGTGATGGTGGGCATGCTACCTTTTATCGGATTAGTTGTTCCCAATTTAGTAAGTTATTACTATGGTGATCATGTAAAAAAAACGATATTAGATATTGCACTATTTGGATCTGCATTCGTTATGCTCAATGATATTATCTCAAGAGTTATTGTTTATCCATATGAAGTTTCTATTAGTTTTACGATGGGAATCACGGGATCTATTATATTTATGTGGATTATCTTTAGGAGAGTTCGCCATGCATAAGAAGAGAAAATATATGATTATCATGGCAATTTTAGCTTTTCTATCCATCATAGCTTACTTAGCTTTATGGATGCTAACAACAGATTATAATTTATTTCCAAAAGATCCAATCAAAGCTTTAGCAATGAAGCAAGCTATATTTAATATTATCGAAAGAAGATCTTATCAAGTGGTTGCGATGATTGTTGCTGCAATCTTGATTTCTACAACAACACTTGTTTTTCAAACATTAACAAGTAATCGTATTCTTACACCTAGTTTAATTGGGTTTGATGCAATCTTTGTAACATCACAAACTGCAATTGTCTTTTTCTTAAGCGAACAAAGCTTATTTTATTCAAATCCATATTTAAATTTTTTAATTACCGCATCGTTGATGCTTGTCATATCATTAATCATGTATCGCTTAATTTTAAGAAGAAATAAAAACAATATCATCTTTTTATTACTTTTCGGTATGATCTTATCAACGTTTTCGAGAAATTTCGCTAACTTTTTGCAAACGATTATGGATCCTAACCAATTTCAAAGTATTGCGATGCAAACAGAAGTTACCATATCAAATATGAATACATCAATTATCATCATGGTTGTTCCTATTATGCTTATTGTTTTAGGATTTATGATCAAAGATTTTAAGTATTTAGATATTATGAGTCTTGGAGAATCTCAAGCTATAGGTTTAGGCGTTGAATATCAGAAAAAGTTAAATGTGAGTTTAATCTATATCGCAATAGCAATGAGTATATCAACAGCACTTATTGGACCCATATCATTTCTTGGGTTAATTGCTGTAAATGCTGCTAGAGAAATACTAAAAACGTATAAACATATACATTTAATGTTTATGTCGAGTTTAATCGCAATCATTGCCTTAGTGCTAGGGCAAACGATCATTATAGAAACTGGATATTTAACAACAGTGACTGTATTGATTTCAATGTTTGGTGGATTATATATGATATATCTTGTGTTAAAGGAGAATAAAAAATGATTGAAATAAAAAATGTATCCCATGCATATGGTGAACTAGAGGTATTAAAAGACGTTAGTTTAAATATACCAGATCAAAAGATAACAGCACTTATCGGATCAAATGGTGCAGGTAAATCGACACTTTTAGGCGTGATTGCAAGATTGCTTAGCCATAAAAGTGGAAAAATTTATATTGATCAAGATGATATGAGTACCTTAAAACAACAAGATATTGCTAAAAGATTATCCATCTTAAAACAAACCAATCAAATGATGATTCGTATAACCATAAAAGAACTAGTTACATTTGGTAGATTTCCACATAGCAAATCAAGACTAAAAGAACATGACATCAAAAAGATTGATGATGCTATTGAATATATGAATTTAAAAGAGATTGAGCATAAATATTTAGATGAATTATCCGGTGGTCAAAGACAAAGAGCATATATCGCAATGATCTTAGCTCAAGATACGAAGTATATATTATTAGATGAACCACTAAATAATTTAGATATGAAATATGCAGTTGAGATGATGGTTATTTTACAAAAGTTAGTCAAAGATTTTAATAAAACGATTGTTGTAGTTATGCATGATATTAATTTTGCTGCAGCATTTTCAGATCATATTGTAGCGATGAAAGATGGTATGATCACTGATCAAGGAGATGTTAATTATATGATGGATAAAGCCATCTTAGACCATGTTTTTGATCATGACTTTTGTATTGCAGGTGTTCAAGGAAGAAAAGTATGTATTTATTATAACCAACAAGATGGTTTAAAAGACAATGAAAATATAAAACAAACAACTATATTACAAGACTACAGTCTATAAACATAAGGAGAAGAAAAAATGAAGAAAATATTAGTTTTTATAAGTATCTTCTTTATTGCGGCAACATTATCAGCTTGCAATAATGATCAAGATAATAATGGTAACAAAAATTTAGAAAGAGAAGAAGTAAGTATCACACAAACAATAACTACTGGTGCGCAAGTGAATGAAACTCAAGATGGTTTTGAAGGTGGACAAAGACAAGAAGTCACACAAACATTCTTATCAAATCCAGAGTCAGTTGCTATTTTTAGTTTTGATGTCTTAGACATACTAGATTATGTCGGTATTGATAAAACATCTATAACAATGTTAGGTATTCCTAAAAGTAATCTTCCAGTATATTTACCAGATTACAAAGATGACCAATACAAGAATGTTGGAACACTATTTATGCCAGATTTAGATGCGCTTGATTTATTTATGCCTGACTTAATTATTATTGGTGGTAGATCTGCAAGTTCATATGACTTGCTATCAGAACAATATCCAAATGCTGATATCCTAGATGTATCATTTGTATACGGTGATTATATAGAAGGTCTAGAACAAAATGTAGAAAATATTGGAAAAATATTTACAACCATTACAGCAGAGTTAAATGAAGAACTAGATTTAATAAAATCAGAACTAAATGAAGTGAAAGAAGTTGTAAAAACATATGATGCATTATTTGTTTTAGTTAATGGCGAATCGCTATCATTTTATGGTGCTGAAGGAAGATTTGCAGTTTTATATGATGAATTTGGATTTATCCCATCAGATGATAAAGATGATACAGGTCAATCACATGGTGAACTAATCGGATATGAGTATATTGCAGCAGTTAATCCAACAGTTATATTTTTAATGGATAGAGGTGCAGCAATTGGCAATGCATCAGGTGTAGAAAGTGTTTTAGATAACGCATTAATTAAAAACACAACAGCAGGAACAAATGGTGATATTTATGAACTTTCTGGTATTGCATGGTATATATCTGCAGGTGGTTTTCAATCAACATATATGATGATTTCTGATATCGAAATATTTACCTCATCTATTTCATCATAAATTCAAAAGATAAGCATAGATTCATTGACAAAACTTAAAAAATTTGATATCATAAATTGAATTTTAGGAGGATGCTTATGATTTGGGTAGATTGGATAGCAGTTATCTCATCAGTATTATTAATCATCGCAGTATTATTACAATCATCAGATGATAATATTCAAGATGCATTTAGTGGTGAGAAATCTGAGTTATTTAAAAACAAAAAAATACGTGGTATGGAATTATTCCTAACTCGTGCATCAATCGTATTATCAGTAGTTATGATTGTATCAATTGTTTTATCAAATAACATTGCAAGATAATAAAAAAGAATAATATTTAAAAAGTGTTTCTTTTGTGAAACGCTTTTTTTCGTAATGGAGGAATCCTATGGCACAAAGATATTTTTTAAATAAAAATGCTTTTGAAAAGCAATTGATTACTGGTGAAGATGCACATCACATCATTAGGGTGATGAGAATGAAAATCAATGATCAAATTATTGTATGTTTTGATCAATCTTGTTATCAAGCAAAACTAACTGAAATAAATAATGATGTCAGTTTTGAGATTCAAGAAAAATTGGAACAAACAAAGTCTTTAGATATCACACTTATCCAAGGCTTACCAAAGGGTAATAAAATTGATTTTGTTAGTAAATACGCAACTATTTACGGCGTATCAAATATCGTGTTTACTGAAATGCAACGCTCAATTTCAAAAGAAAAAAACACAGAAAACAAAATCAAACGATTAGAAACAATTGCTAAAGAAGCAGCAGAGCTAGCACACAGGTTTGATGTACCACAAATATCGTTTATTAAAAATTTAAAATTGGTTAATTTTGATCAATTTGACATGATATTGATAGCAGATGAAAACGAGAAAACCAAAACGTTAAATGATGTTATAACAAGTGTAGATATAAATAAAAAATATGCTTTAATTATCGGTCCAGAAGGTGGCATAACAGATGATGAAAGAGTTTTTTTCAAAAACCTTAATGCTAGTTTTATTTCTCTTGGATCTAATATTTTACCTACAGAAATTGCTTCAATTTATGCCCTAACATACTTCTCATTAAAAAAATGTGAATAATTTTGACAAATAGTAAAAAATCATATATAATGTAAAAGGCTATTAAATCTAAGCGTGGAAGGAGGGCAGACTATGCCTAAAACAGTTGTTCGCGAAAAAGAAACATTAGAAGATGCTTTACGTCGCTTTAAACGTGATGTTTCTAAGTCAGGAAACCTCCAAGAAGCTCGCAAGCGTGAATTTTACGTTAAACCTAGTGTAGAACGTAAGGATCGTGCACGTGCAGCACGCGCTAAGAAAAAGTAAATCGTGAAGAAACGCACCAAATTGGTGCGTTTTTATATCATTTATCATTGAAAAAAGTACTTCTGTGCTTTTTTATTTTTTCGCATGTGGTATAATAAATACACGATAAGGAGCTGATTTAATGAAATTAAATCAACAAATTCATCATGCTGAATCAATCAGTAGACTTGTTGGTGTTCAAGATCGTAATCTCTTAGTTTTTAAACAATATCTAGGTGTATTAATTTCAATTCGAGGTTCTGAAATAATCACAGACGCAAAAAAAGAAATGCTCCCACTTTTGGAAGCTATTTTTACTGTTTTAATTCAGTTAGCTGAACATCAAATTCAGTTTAATGAACGTGATGTTATGTATATCATTAAGTTGGCTGAAAAAGGTGAATTAGAAGGTGTTTTTGAATTATACAATAATCGTGAAAAAATATTAGTTAATGATCAAGGGAAATCCATTTATCCAAAAACGTTTAATCAAAAATATTATATCAAAGCTATTGAATCTTATGATTTAACTTTTGGAGTTGGTCCAGCCGGTACTGGTAAAACATATTTAGCGGTTGCAGCTGCAGTAAGAGAGTTAAAACAAGGAAAAGTTAAAAAACTTATATTGACAAGGCCAGTTGTAGAAGCTGGAGAGTCATTAGGATTTTTACCAGGTGATTTAAAAGAAAAAGTTGACCCATATTTGGTACCTTTATATGATGCACTTTATGAAATGTTGGGCGTGCAAACAACGATGCAACTTTTAGAAAAAGGTGTTATTGAGATTGCACCACTTGCATATATGCGTGGTAGAACACTAGAAAATGCATGTGTCATATTAGATGAAGCACAAAATACGACAAAATCACAAATGAAAATGTTTTTAACAAGATTAGGATTTTCTTCTAAAATGATAGTTACTGGTGATCCATCACAAACAGATTTAAAAAATCATAAAGAGAATGGATTAAACGAGGTATTAACAATTTTAGATCATATGGATGATATCAAAATCATTACTTTTGATAAGTTAGATGTCGTAAGACATCCATTAGTTCAACATATACTTGAAAGGTACGATCAAAATGAAGGTTAATATACATAATCAAACCAGTGATGAAGTTAAGCAAGTTGAAAAACTTTTAAAAAAGGTTTTTAAAACAATTAAAGAAAAACTAAGTATGGAAATTGTATTTGTAACACTTGATCAAATTCATAAAATGAATGTTGATTATAGACAAATTGATAGACCAACTGATGTTTTATCTTTTGTTAATGATGATCCATCAATCAAATCATTAGGAGATATATTTATCTCATTAGAGAAAGCAAAACAACAAGCGGATGATTACGAACATTCTTTTGAAAGAGAAGTTGGATTTCTTGCGGTTCATGGATATCTTCATTTAAAGGGATATGATCACCATACACCTGAAGAAGAAAAAGAAATGACAGAAATGCAAGAAAAGATATTAAATAAAGTTAAATTACAAAGGAGCACAAAATGAAAAATTTAGAACAAGCAAAAATTGCGAGACTTAAAGCTTATGTACCTTATTCAAAATTTAAGGTAGGTGCAGCGATTGAGTTAAAAGATGGTACTTATATTCATGGAGCGAACATAGAAAATGCAAGTTATCCATTATCAAATTGTGCAGAAAGAAGTGCATTGTTTTCTTTGCTTAGTCAAGGTTATAAAGTAGAAGATATTAAATCAATGACGATTGTTGCTGATGCAAAACATCCTGTTTCTCCTTGTGGTGCATGTAGACAAGTGATGCATGAACTTATGCCAAAAGGCACTAAAATTTATTTAGCAAATTTAGAAGGTGAAATTAAAGAAACGGATCCAGATGATTTATTACCTTATGCTTTTGAAGAATTCGAAGGAGACAAGGATGCATAAATCAGGGTTTATAGCGATTGTAGGTAGACCGAATGTAGGTAAGTCAACGTTACTTAATGCGTTAATTGGTCAAAAAGTTGCAATCATGAGTCCTAAACCTCAAACCACCAGACATCGAATCACTGGTGTATTATCTGAAGAGGATTATCAAATGATTTTTGTTGATACACCTGGTATGCATAAGGGTAAGGATTTATTAAACAAAACAATTGATAAAGTGGCTGTATCATCATTAAAAGATGTTGATATGGTTTTATTTGTTGTTGATCGAGCAAAAACAGCTGCTGAAACATTTGTGATGAATTATTTTAAAGGATTAAAAAAACCAATATTTTTAGTTATAAATAAAATTGATGAACTTAAATCAAAAGCAGAAATTGATGCACTCATTATGAGTTATTTAGGATCTTATGAGTTTGAAGGGTATTTTCCTGTTTCTGCAAAAGATTTAACACATATTGATAAGATTAAGGCAGCACTTTTAAAATATTTACCAGAAGGACCTAAATATTTTCCACCTGAAATGAAATCAGATCAAACAGAAACAGTCATGATGAGTGAACTTATTCGTGAAAAAATACTATATTTCACTGAACAAGAAATTCCACATGCTGTTGCTGTTGTTATTGAAAGTATCTATCATAATCAAGAATTAAATCAAGTTGATGTTTCAGCACTCATCGTTGTTGAAAGACCAACACAAAAACAGATTCTAATTGGTCGTGGTGGAGAAAAAATGAAACATATAGGATCTGAAGCTAGAAAAGAAATTAATAAAGTGTTAGACACAAAAATTCATTTGACACTTTGGGTGAAAGTGAAAAAAGATTGGCGAAATCGTCCAAGTGATTTAAAAGCATTTGGATTTGGAGAATAAATTATGGAAGGGTTAATATTTAAGGTACAACCATATAAAGAAACCTCTAGATTGCTTTTTGTATTTACACCTGTAGGTAAAGTTACTTTAGTCGCTAAAGGTGCACAAAAGGTTACAGATAAATCAAGAGTTATTTCTCAATATTTAACCCATATCTCATTTAAAGAACAAAAAGATAAATCTTTTTATACGATGCAAGAACCTAAAATCATTAATGAATTTTCTATTTTAAAAGCTGATTATCATAAAACTAAACAAGCAGCTTTAATTTTAGAAATTATTGATCAATTAATGATTGATGATTTAAACTATAAAGATATTTTTAATGATGCGATTTTAGCACTTAATGAAAAAGATATTAAAGTATCAAGTTTAAGTTTTGCATTAAAAGTATTAAAACCGTTAGGTTATGCGCTAAATTTAGATGCAGATGGAAGACAAATCATAGGACTTAGTATTGAAAAAGGTGGATTAGTTTATCAAAACGAGGTATTTCCTATTGATTTAAACACAAAAGACGCTATATTTCTTTTAAAACTTTATTATTTACCTTATAATGAACATGGTATCTATGAAATAGATATCTTAGAAAAAATAGAGTTTTTTATTAAAAAATATTACCAATATCACTTAAATGTGACACTAAAGCACTTAAAATAGAAAGTTAAAGGATGTGGACAGATGGTTTCATTAGACAAGATTGTACAATTCGCAAAATCAACAGGATATATTTATCAAGGTAGTGAACTTTATGGAGGGTTAGCTAATACTTGGGATTATGGTCCACTTGGTAGTTTGCTTAAGAAAAATATTAAAGACGCTTGGATTCAAAAGTTCCAAAGAGAAACTGAACATAACGTTTTAGTAGATACATCAATTTTATTAAATAGTGAAGTTTGGAAGGCGAGCGGACATGTGGGTGGATTTAGTGATCCTCTTACAGAATGTAAGAAATGTAATCAACGTTTTAGAGCAGATCAATTAATTGAATCGTTTGATTCTAATGTAGATCCAAATGGATGGAGTACAGATCAAATGTATGATTATCTTGTTAATCAAGAAGTCAAATGCCCAAGTTGTGGTGCTCATGATTTTTTACCTATTCGTAAATTTAATATGATGTTTGAAACACATCAAGGTGTTGTAAAAGAACAAGCTGATCAAATATACTTAAGACCAGAAACAGCACAAGGTATTTTTATTAACTTTAAAAATATCCAAAGAACAACTAGAAGAAAACTACCTTTTGGCGTTTGTCAAGTGGGGAAATCATTTAGAAATGAAATTACACCAGGTAACTTCATCTTTAGAACAAGAGAATTTGAACAAATGGAATTAGAATTTTTTGTAAAACCAGGCACTGAACTTGAGTGGTTTGAATATTGGAAACAGTTTTCAATGAACTGGCTTTATCAATTGGGATTATCTAGAGAAAATTTAGTCTTTGATGATCATAAACCAGAAGCTTTAAGCCATTATTCAAACGCAACCACTGATATTAGATATAAGTTTCCGTGGGGTTATGATGAACTTTGGGGCATAGCATCTCGTACAAATTACGATTTAAACGCTCACCAGTTACAATCAAACCAAAACTTAGAGTATTTAGATCCTGAAACAAACGAAAAATATTTACCTTATGTTATTGAACCTTCAGTAGGTGTTGAAAGACTTTTATTAGCCTTTTTAACAAATGCATATGATGAAGAAACGCTTGAATCTGGTGATATCAGACAAGTTTTACGACTTCATCCTCAATTAGCACCTTATAAAGTTGCTGTATTACCACTTGTTAAAAAACTCCATCAAGATAAAGCGATGGAGATTTATAAGTCATTAAGCAAATATTTTGATGTTGTCTATGATGAAACTCAAAATATAGGAAAAAGATATCGTAGACAAGATTCAATCGGTACCTATTTATGTATCACAGTAGATCACGATACTGAATCTCTAAATTCAGTAACCATTAGAAATCGTGATACGATGGAACAAGACCGTATTCAAATTGAAGATTTAAGAAGCTATATCGAAGATAAAATTAAGTATTAATCCGAAGGAGGGTAAAGATGGACAATAAACTCATTGAGCAAATAAATGAGAAGACGCCAATTGTTGAATTGGTTTCTGAGTTTGTCACTCTCCAAAAAGCAGGAAAAAACTATCGCGGATTATGCCCGTTTCATCAAGAAAAGACACCAAGCTTCTTCGTTTCACCAGAGAAAAACATTTGTAAATGTTATGGATGTGGTGAAGGTGGTTCGCCGATTAACTTTTATCGAAAGATAAAAAATATATCATTTCAAGAAGCTGCTGAAGAACTTGCTGAAAGAGCTGGGATTACTGTTGAAAAAGCAGTAAAACAAAAAGATCCATATGAAGTGTTTTATCAATTGATGCATGAGGCTAAAGAGTTTTACAAATTTAATTTAAAAAATAGTGAAAAAGGTCAAGAAGCATTAAAATATCTACATCAAAGAGAGATCAATGATCCAATTATCGACCACTTTGAACTAGGATATGCTCCAGAACATTCAGATGCCCTTTATAAGCTTTTAAATGATAAAGGCTATCAAGTATCTGACATGATTAAATTAGGTGTTGTAAAACAAAAAGATGATGGTTCTTACTATGATTTATTTAGCAACAGATTAATCTTTCCGATCACTAATCCAAAAGGTAGTGTTGTTGGATTTAGTGGAAGAACGATGAATCCAAAAGATTCGATTAAATACGTAAATAGTCCTGAGACCGTGATTTTTAAAAAAGGACAGTTGTTATATCATTTTAATGAAGCTTTACCAGATATTAGAAGAAATAAGCAAGTTGTATTATTTGAAGGGTTCTTTGATGTGATTAGTTCATATGATGCTGGCATCCAAAATGGGGTCGCAACGATGGGAACATCATTAACCATTGAGCAAGCAAAATTAATCAAACAGTTTACTGATTCAATTATTATTGCCTATGATGGTGATGATCCAGGAATGAAAGCAACCCTTTCAGCTATTCATATCTTAGAAAAAGTAAAACTTAAAACAGAAGTACTAACTATTCCAGAATCACTGGATCCAGATGAGTTTATTAAAGCATATGGACCAGAAAAATATGAAGGATTGTTTGGTGAATATTTAAAAGATCCTTATCAATTTAGATATCAATATTATAAAAAAGGTAAAGATCTATCGAATTCAAATGATATCACAACATTTAAAAATCAAGTTTTAGAGATGTTGTCATATGCTGATAAAGCCATTCAAAACATTTATAAAAACAGATTAGCTACAGATTTAAAAGTGTCACCAGATGCTTTTGAAATCAAAACAAAAAAACAACCCCCACTTCCACAAAATGATACTTTACCGAAAAAGGAAGTTTCTAAATTAGCCAATAAATATGAGAAAGCAGAACGTTATTTGATTTATGCGATGCTTAGATCTAAAAATGATTCTAAATATATCCAAGCTAGACTTAGAACGAGTGACTTTGTTGATCATGTTCAATCAACGATAAGAATTCTAATAGATTCTTATTATAAAGAACATGAGGTGATGGATGTTGTAGAATTTGTAGATAGTTTAACTAATGAGCAGAGAACTTATGCCGAACATATATTATTTAAAGATATTATATGGGAACATAAACTACCCATAGATGAAAAAGAGTTTGATCAATTGATTGGACTTGTGAAGAATGCTAATCTTGTAAGAAGAAAAGCATATGTAAAAGCGAAACTTGACCAAGAGGACTATAAGAATCAAGTTTTGATCGAAGAATATAAAATTTTAGTCAAAGAGAAATAGATACAAACTAGGAGGTATGTTTGTGGATTTTGAAAAAGTAATTGCACAACTAAAGAAGAAGGCTGGTAAGGATAAGTTATTAACATCAAATGATGTTGAACCTTTTGCGAAGCCTGGAAGTGAACTTTATTTTGAAATAGAGCGCGCTTTATTAAACAACGATATTGACATTGCAGACGATGATGAGATCGAAGATGTAGAACTAAAAAATGATGTTATAGAAGATGAAGATGACGACTTTGAAATCGAAGATGATGAAGATGAGCCAGATGATCTATCGTTATCAGGATTAGAAGTTGAAGAAGAAGAATTAATTAATATAGACACGATTGCATCATCTATTAAAATTGATGATCCAGTCCGTATGTATTTAAAAGAAATAGGTCAAATACCATTATTAACACATGATTTAGAAACTAAATATGCAGTTCAAGTATCTAATGGACGTTATGCAAAAGAACAGTTAGATGAATATAATCAAGGCGTACTTGATTTAGAAGAACAAGATATAGATGAACTAAAAGAAACAATTAGAATTGCTGCAGATGCTAAAAATAAGCTTGTAGAAGCAAACTATAGATTAGTTGTATCTATCGCTAAAAGATATGTAGGTCGTGGATTATTATTTCTTGATTTAATTCAAGAAGGTAATATGGGACTAATGAGAGCTGTCGATAAATTCGATTATGAAAAAGGTTTTAAATTTTCTACATATGCGACATGGTGGATTAGACAAGCCATTACTCGTGCTGTAGCAGATCAAGCAAGAACTATTCGTATTCCTGTACATATGGTTGAAACCATCAATAAGATGATTCGAATTCAAAGACAACTCATTCAAGATTTAGGAAGAGAACCATCGATTGAAGAAATTGCTGAAAAGATGGGTATCACACCTGAAAAAGTACAAAACATACAACGTATTGCTAAAGAACCTATTTCATTAGAAGCACATGTTGGTGAAGAAGAAGATTCATCATTAGGTGATTTTATTTCAGACCCTAATGCACTGACACCACATGAATATATGCTACAAGAAATGGTAAAACAAACACTTGATGAAGTGTTAGAAACTTTAACAGATCGTGAAGAAAAAGTACTACGTCTTCGTTATGGTCTATTCGATGGAAAAAATCATACATTAGAAGAAGTTGGACGTGAATTTGGCGTAACACGTGAACGTATTAGACAAATTGAAGCCAAAGCTTTAAGAAAACTTAGAAGTCCATCTAGACAAAATAAATTACGCGAATTTTATTATGGCAAGAAATAAAAGAATTAAATTTTTAGCAGAATTAACCAAGGGTTATGACCATGTACTAGATATAGGTACTGACCATGGATTAGTTTTATTAGAAGCATTTAAAAAAGGCTATATAAAAAAAGCAATCGCAAGCGATTTAAGAGAAGAACCTCTTAATCAAGCGAAAAAGAACTTAAAAAACTATGATGTTGATTTTGTATTATCAGATGGATTTAAACAAATTGATCAATTTGTAGATCTAGCTATTATTGCAGGTATGGGTTCATATTTAATCACAGATATTTTATCTGATGTATCCCTAGATATAACCTATATCTTACAAGCAAACGATAAACATCACATCTTGCGTGATTTTTTAGCTAAACATGATTTTACAATTGAAGATGAATTTGTCATTCATGATAAATTTCATTATGTTATCATGATTGTTAAAAAAGGACATATGGAGTTATTAGAAGATGATTTACATTTAGGTCCAAAACTTAAATATAAACCTGAGGCAAAAATTTATTATCAACATAAGATCAAACAATATGAAAAAATACTCATCAAAGCAGATGATGAAAGAAAAAAAGAATTATTGAAATTAATTAAGATTTACAAAATGCAATAAACGATTGCTCTTTACTAAAAGTCAAAAAAAGTATAGAATAGTTTATGGAGTTGTTTATTAGCGGAGGTTAATATGAAAAAAGATTATCAAACATTACAACAATTGGATCGGGCACTAAAAATCTTTAGAAGAAGCGGTATTTATGATCGTGTAAGTACTAAACTAAGTGATGCAGATATTATGGTGTTATTTTGTGTAGCATTTTGTGATATCAATCAAAAAGTTAAATTAACTGATGTATCTAAGACGCTTAAGGTAACTTTACCAGCTGTAACACACAAGGTTAATGATTTAGTTGAAAAGAATTATTTAGAGAAAGTTCAATCAGAAAAAGATTTAAGAGTGATTTATATTAGACTGACTGAAGATGGAAAAAAATATGTAGAATCAATTCGTGATGACTACTATAGACCGATCGAATTTTTAACAAAACATCTAGGAGAAGAAGACACAAATAACTTCTTAAGAATCTTAAATAAAATTGGAGAAATTGGTAAGATTAAAGTTTAATTTAAATTAAATCAAAAAAGTCATTAAAATGACTTTACAATCGGCACTTAGATTTGTTATAATAACTTGTGCCGACTGATGATGCAGTAGCTCAGCTGGATAGAGCAACGGCCTTCTAAGCCGTCGGTCGGGGGTTCGAATCCCTCCTGCATCGCCACTTTTTTATAAGATAAACTCCATAACTGGAGTTTTTTTATTTATTCAAAAAAAGAACGTTATTTTAAACGTCCTTCTAATTCAAAATGTTTAATTAAATAATTGGCAATACCATCTTCATCATTGGTTAGTTCAGTTTGATCTTTTGAAACACCTTTTAATTCCCAAGTACCATTTTTCATCATAACACCGATACCTGCATCTCTTATCATTTCGATATCATTAATTCCGTCACCAAATGCGATTAAATTAGAACGTTCTATGTTGTAATAATCAAGTAAGTAGTTTAAGGCAGATGATTTAGAGACATGTTTTAAATATATTTCATAAATTGCATGTTTATGTCCAGCACCCCATAATCTAAATGAGATTGTATCACCATGGTTTTCTTTGATATATGTTTCTAGACTTTCTTTTTGCATCGTATCAACTAAAAATATTAATCCAGAAGGTTCAACATCAAGATCGGTAAAATCACCTTCGATAATTTCATTAGAAAATGCAAGACCTGCAAAATATTCCTCTAATTTAGGTTCGTAATTATAAGCATATACGGTTTTATTAATACTGAAAAAAGCAGATTTTAAAATAGGTTTTGCGAATCTAAAGATATCATGTAGAACATGATTTGGAATAAGTGTTCTTTGTTTAGGGAACTTTTGATCTAATGGGTTTTCAATGGTTGCTCCATTGTCATTGATCATGGGTGTAGGGATACCAAGTTTTTTATATAACTCAATGGCTCCACCATAAGGTCTTCCTGTTGAAATGACGACGATATGACCTAAACGATATAAGTAGTTTAAGACTTGAATTGATTTTTCTGTTAATTCGCTTTTATTGTTAAGCAGTGAACCATCTAGGTCACACGCTATAAGATATTGTTGCATTATTTTCACCTCTATTTATTATCTCATATAAATTATATATTACAAGCAATATTGTGTAAAGTTAAAGAAAAAAGGCTTTCGCCTTAATTCAATTTTAGATATGTGAATTTAAATGTTGTTGTAACCTCTCCGGGTGGCGTTTCTCCTGTCGGGTCTACTGATATCTTATAGGGTATTGCATATTCATATAAGTTTTCTTCAATGAATGAAGGGTTTTCAGTAACACCTCCTGGAGGAAGACTTGAATTGTTAGATGTATATACACCGCCGATGATTGTTATATTACCTTGATTACCATCAAATGTATGACTTAAAAAGTATCCGTATCCATCAACTTTATTCCCAAGGTTGATTTCTCCTTCTGCAAAAACAAATGAAGGTCTTTTAGCGGTTCCTAATCTTAAGTTTTTAGCTATGTTTACATTACCATTGACATAAAGTGTACCACTAATACCTTGTTCAGAACTACCTTGTCCAATAATGGTTAAATTACCATTAACAACGACATTACCATAAATGGTAGAACCTGCATGCATTGTTAAATCACCATTAATAAATAATATTTGATCCTCTTGAACTGTAAGATTTCTTACTAAGTTGTTTTGGTTCTTACTACCTTGTTCAATTTCTACATCACCATCAACATACCAATACCACCATGCGGTTGGTTGCCACTGACTTTCAAGATCACTTGGAACTTTGTACTGAAAGGTTGATCCTTGTTGAGATAATTCTTCGATATATGACATGATATCCATAAAGCTTGTAAACCCAAGTTCTGGTTCAATCCAACTAAAAGAACTATCAATAAATTCTGGAATGAATGTTGATAATAAATTTGTAGGTGTTACTAAAGGTGATAAAACAAAATCCGTTTCAGTTCCTGTGTAATCAAATATGGTGTCAACAGTAGAAACTTCTTGAACTGAACCAGTCATATAACTTATACCTTCATCATATGAAATGCAATCAATTGAAAATGATTTACAAATAGCTAAAGGTTCAGCAAACTTAAATGATGCGATCAACTACAAAGCAGTCTTGACAAATGATGTCGATTATCCTATGGATGAATCTATGCCAGATTCTTTAAAAACAGTTAGGATGAACATCTCATATACAACAGATGATGAACAAAAAATAATTGATTATATGGATCATTTAATTGATGCGAATTACATCTATTATATAGCTACTATGCAAATGTCATTTTTAATGGATGGTAATGTTCAAGTTGAAATGATTGTCTAACGTTTTATAATCAAGCCTCATAACATTCAATAAATCTATATTTTAAAAACACGTACTTTATGTTATATCATTATATATGATATAATAATCTATAGGAGTTGATGAAGTGAATTTCTATCTTAATATAGGTCCCATTGTCATAGACTTATCAACATTAATCAGTTTTCTAATCGGCGTGAGTTTTGGGTTTTTCCTATTGCTCCTTATTTATCTATATGCAGTGTTAAAAAGTTTAAATAAAGGCTTAAAACTTAGAAAAGCTGACGAAACAGATATTGATGAAGAAGAAATTAAATGGCTGATCCAAGATGGACAAGCACAATTTAAAAATAAAGAATTAAGAAATGAAGTAGGTTATGCAAAACATTTACAAAATATAACAGCTGAACTTACTGTAGATATCGCAAAAAAATTCTATCCGAAATCTAAGTATCCATATTTAGAACTTACAGTTGATGAAACATTAAATCTGGCTCACTATATTACAGATCGAGTTGAAGATTTATTACAAGGAAAAATATTAAGAATGACTAGAGGTCTAACCTTAGCAAAAATTTATGAACTCAATGAAACAAAAACAAAAATTGATAACAATAAATTTGTAAAGGCAGCTAGAAAATATTCAAAAGTTACGAAAGCTGCAGTGGCGGTATTAAATGCTGTTAATCCAGTTTACTGGTTTAGAAAACTAACAAAAGAAACAGCTTTAAACATTATTGTCGTACGAATCGGCTTATCAATCATCGCAATTACGGGTGAAGAAACATATAAAATTTATAGTAAAAAAGTCTTTAATGTCGAAAAAACAATTGAGACTGGTGTAGATGATATTTATGAAGATTTGAAAAAAGATTTTGAAAATGCAGGTGAAGAAGAATGAAAAAAGAAAAACAAGGTAATGAACAACCGATTCAAAAACCAGCTTTTATGATTTTTCAATTCGCAAAAATTGAAGGTATTAGAGGAAAACAAGTCTATAAAAAAGGTCATTTTGTCTCCCCTATTTTTGGAACAAGAGTTAAAGATGTCGTGACTGTTCCTTTTACCGTGAAAAATACTGGTGATACAACTAGAAGATTTGATGCATTTAGAACAAAACATAAAATGTCAGATCAAGAAGCGATTGACAAATATGGAACGAAATATTATGAGTTTACGAATATCGTTTCTCATAAAACAAGAACTGAAATTTTTGGACCTTCCGATTACCAACCTTCTGATGAACCAGATCAAGAAGAAGTTCATGAAAGAAAAATGATGAATCCAATTGGTGCCCAAAAGAAAAACGTTCAAAAGACAGAACCTAGAAAAACAGAAGATTTTCCGTTTCATACAAAACCAATTGAAAAACCAAAACAAGTTTTTCATGCTCAACCTGTTGAAAATGAATATAAAAAAGAAGAACCAAAAGTTGAAACATATAAACGCGATAAAGAACAATTACCAAAAGAAGTCCAAACATCAGAATTTGGATCAATTGCGGATGAGCTAAGACAACAAAGAAAAGAAACTTCACCGCAACCTTTTAAACCTGCACAACAAAAAGAAGCTTATCAATATCCTAACTTATCAATGTTTTCTAAAAAGGATAGAGATTTAAATGAGCAACCTCAATGGTTACTTGACCAAATTGATGTGATTAATGCAACACTATCCCAATTTGGCGTTGAAGGATCTGTTAAGTCTAGTAAAAAAGGACCTACGGTTACAAGATATGAAATTGCATTAGAACCAGGTGTCAACGTTAAACGTGTATTATCAATTAGTGATAATTTAATGATGAGTCTGGCTTCTAAATCATTAAGAATTGAAGCTCCAATTCCAGGTAAGCCTTATGTTGGACTTGAAGTACCTAATAAAATCCCAGAAATCGTAGCTTTCGGAAACGTTATTGATGATCCGAAATTTTATAATGATAAAGAGCATCCACTTAAAGTAGCTTTAGGTGTTGATATTGATGGTGAAAATATTTATGCAGATATCCAGGCAATGCCTCATGGGTTGATTGCAGGTGCAACCAACAGTGGTAAGAGTGTTTGTGTGAATACGATTTTAGTTTCTTTATTACTAAAGAACTCACCTGAAGATTTAAAACTTATTTTAATTGACCCTAAAATGGTAGAGTTAACACCATATAATGATCTACCTCATTTAGTGACACCTGTAATTACAGATGTTAAAATGGCTGCACAAGCGCTAAATTGGGCAGTTAATGAAATGGAAAATAGATATCAAAAATTCTCACAAAGTAGAGCAAGAGATATAAGAACATTTAATGATAATGTTAAACGCGGTTTAATTGATGATCCAAAAATGCCTTATATTGTCATTGTGATTGATGAGTTAGCAGACTTAATGATGGTTGCAGCACATGAAGTTGAAGATTCTATTCAAAGAATTACTCAAAAAGCAAGAGCTGCTGGTATCCATTTATTAGTAGCAACACAAAGACCTACTACTGATGTAGTTAAAGGCACGATTAAATCAAATATTCCAGTAAGAATCGCATTTAAAGTATCATCATTTGTTGATTCTACAACGATTTTAGATGGTGCTGGCGCTGAAACTTTACTCGGTAAAGGCGATATGTTATTTAAACGTAGTGATCGTCCACATCGTCTACAAGGTGCTTATATTCCAGATGATGAAATTTATAGAGTCACTGATTTTATAAGAGAGCGTTATGATAAGAATTATATCTTTGAACATGAAGCGTTAAGACAACAAGCAGAACTTAAAGAAATCGCATCTGATGATTTATTTGAAGATGTTGCATATTTTGTAGTTGAAACAGAAAATGCTTCAATTAACAGCATTCAAAAGCAATTTGAAATTGGCTTTAATAGAGCACAAAAAATTGTAGAAATGCTTGAATATTATCAAATTGTTTCACAATCACAAGGAACTAAAGCTAGAGAAGTTTTAGTCAATGTAAGTCAATTAAACGATATTTTAGGTAAAAACGAATTATAAAAGGAAGAAATCTATGACATTAAAAAAAGCATATATCAATTTGTTGATCGCAGTCATTTTAATCATTTTAAATATCATCCTATATGCTCTAGATGTTAGTAGATTAACTATTGGATGGACAACGACAGTGTTTTGGGTCGCTACAGTTTTTTCATTTATTTGTATTGGATTAAGTATATTCTATTTTGCAAATGAACATAAACTACCAAATATAGAAAATGAAATAGAAGTTGAAACAGAAGATGAAGAAAATCTAAATCCTTCACATACGATTAAGCATCGTTTTGTTATTTTAGATTGGTTATCTTTTTTAGGCATATCATTAATGCTTATACTAGTGATGTTTATGTATTTTATTTTACCAACGAATGTTGAAGGTAGTTCGATGAAATCAACTTTACTAGATGGTGAAAGAGTACTTATGTATCATTATAAGTATGAGCCTAAAAGAAATGATGTCGTCATTGTTCATATTACTGATCGTTATTTAGACACATCAGGAAGACAAGTCAATCAATCAAATGAATATGATGATGAGTCTCAAGTTTATTTTGTTAAACGCGTGGTTGCAATCCCAGGTGATACAATCACTTTTGAAGAAATTGGCACTAGCGAAGTTTATCATATTTTAATTAACGGTGTTGTCTATCAAAATCAATATTATCAAGTCTATCAAGTAGATGATGCTGGTAGACTTAAAATGCTATCTTATTTGGATGGAAATGACCAGTTAAGAGAAAATCAATATTTTGCGTTTGGTGATAATGAGTCATTTTCATATGATAGCAGAAATATTGGCGCAATCCATAAAGAAGATATGATCGGCAAAGCAATTTACAAATTATTACCTCTAGGAGGTATTTCTCATGGATAAAAAAGTTACTGAAAAACAAATTCAATGGTATCCAGGACATATGTTTAAATCGATTAGAGAGATTAAGGAAAAGATTAAGCTGATGGATTTGGTCATCATCTTATTAGATGCACGACTTCCGATCTCATCTATGAATCCACAAATATTAGGCATAGTTAAACATAAACCAATTTTATTATTGTTTAATAAAATGGATCTAGCTGATCCAAATATACTAAATCAACATATAACTTATTACGAAGAAAATGGATTTGAAGGTTTAAAAATTGATGCGCAGTCACAAATTAACACTAATAAAATTCATGAAAAAGCTCAATCCATTTTAAAAGAAAAACTAGATAGAAACAAAGCTAAAGGGCTTTTAGAAAGACCGATTAGAACGATGATATTAGGTATTCCAAATGTTGGAAAATCTACGTTAATTAATGCGCTTTCTGGTAAGAAAGCAACAAAAACTGGAAATAAACCAGGTGTTACAAAAGCTCAACAATGGATTAAATTAGGAAATAATTTCGAATTACTAGATACACCAGGTGTCTTGTGGCCAAGATTTGATGATCCCAAAGTTGGATATCATTTAGCTGTTACTGGTGCTATAAAAGATGATATCATTCCAATTGATGATGTATGCCATTATGCATTAGTATTTTTAAAAGACCATTATCCAAAAAGATTATTAGATAAATATGATATTCCTTTAGAGATGTTTGATTATGTAGAGATGTTAGATCAAATAGGTAAGCAAAGAGGTGCTTTATTAAAAGGTGCGGAAATTGACTATGATAGAGTTTATCATATCATCTTAACAGATATTAGAAATAAAGCATTGGGAGGTTTGTCTTTTGACAGAATTTAATTTATACGAATATGAAGACAAGTTATATGAAAAAGGCATAACTTATATTGCTGGGATTGATGAAGCTGGTAGAGGTCCACTTGCTGGTCCAGTAGTAGCTGCAGCAGTCATATTAAAAAAAGGTGCGAAATTATCATATGTAGATGATTCAAAAAAATTAACTGAAAAACAAAGAGAAAAAGCATTGGCAGAAATTAAAAAGCATGCACTTGCTATAGGTATAGGTATTTCATCAGTTGAAGAAATTGATCGTATCAATATATATAGAGCAGCAAGAGAAGCTATGAAATCTGCAATTTCTCAATTAAAAATAAAACCAGAATATTTACTTATTGATGCTATGCCAATAGAAATTGATATACCAAGCAGCTCAATTATTAAAGGGGACCAAAAATCCATTAGTATCGCTGCAGCATCAATTGTCGCAAAAACGACAAGAGATATGTATATGATTGAGATGGATAAAGTGTTTCCAAAGTATAACTTTAAACAACACAAAGGTTATGGCACAAAAGAACATTTAGAACTCATTAAAAAATATGGATATACACCCATTCATCGAAAGACGTATGAGCCTATAAAATCAATGATTAAAGAAGAGTTAGAAAAAAAATATAAGAAGCATACACTTTTTGATGAGTAACATAAATAAAATACAAATATGAGATGATAAGATGGATCAAGCATTCATCTTTTTTTCATGAAAAGTAAAATCACATCTTTTCACACTAGAATAAAATGAAAAAAAGATATATATTATATAAATATATATGTAAAAATGTTATTATCTTTATGCTTGACTTTACAATTTTACTTACTATAATAGATATGGAAATGGAAGTGTATATATGAATAACAAAAAATTAATCATCGTCGAATCACCATCTAAATCAAAAACAATTGCTACATATGTAGGTAGTGATGTTTTAGTCATGTCATCAAAAGGACATATCAGAGATTTAGCAACTTCTGGTAAAGATGGTCTAGGCATTGATATTGAAAATGATTTTCAACCAAGCTATAAAGTTATAACCGGTAAAAATACATTAGTTAAAGAATTAAAGTCTTATGCAAAAGATCGTCAAGTCTTGATTGCAACCGACCAAGATAGAGAAGGAGAAGCCATCGGATGGCACTTAGCTCAAATCTTAAATTTAGATCCTAATGATGAAAATCGAATTGTATTTAGAGAAATTACGAAACAAGCCATCGTTGAAGCACTTAATCATCCTCGAAAAATTGATCAAGATTTAGTTAACTCTCAAGAAGCTAGAAGAATTCTTGATCGTATTATCGGGTTTAAACTATCAAAATTACTTCAATCTAAAATTAAATCTAAGTCAGCTGGCCGTGTGCAAAGTGTTGCTTTAAAGCTTATTGTAGATTTAGAAAAAGAAATTGAAGCATTCATCCCTGAAACATATTATGAAATTGATGCGGAATTCCCTCATTTTAAAGCGTCTTACCACATCGTTGGTAAAAGACGTTTAAAAAAGGAAGAAGCAGATTTAATAGTTAAAGAATCAACCAACCCATTTAAGGTTACTGATATTAGAGTTAAAACAGTTAAAAGAAAATCTAAACCAGCATTTATTACTTCAACCATGCAACAAGATGCAATTAATAATTTATCAATGAGTGCAGCAAAAACAATGTTGGTTGCTCAAAAATTATATGAAGGTATTGAAATTGATGGTGAGATTGTCGGTTTAATCACGTATATGCGTACAGATTCTAACCGTTTGGCTGAGCCATTTATTAAAGAGACTCAAGCTTTTATTGAAAATCATTATGGTAAAAAATACTTAGGTCATTATAAAACTTCAACAAAAGAAAATGCACAAGATGCCCATGAGGCAATTAGACCTACATCTATTGATCGTACACCAGAGATGATGAGTGAATACTTAGATAAAGACGAACTTAAACTCTATAAAAGAATTTATGAACGCACGCTTGCATCATTAATGAGTGATGCAGTCTTTGAAAACACGAAAGTGGTTTTAACATCTAATGCACACAATTATGATTTAGATGGTTCAATTTTAGTTTTTGATGGACACTTAAAAGTTTATCAAGAACAAAAGAATAAAGATAAAACAATTCCTAAATTGGAATTGAACCAAGAGATCAATGCGAAAAATGTTGTTTCAATTGAGAAAGTTACAACACCACCAGCAAGATATTCAGAAGCTAGCTTAATTAAAGAAATGGAAGCTTTAGGTATTGGTAGACCATCAACTTATGCATCAATTATTCAAACACTTAAAAATAGAGCATATGTTCATTCAGAAGATAAAAAATTTGTTCCTACAGATCAAGGGAAACTTACATCAAAAGAATTAGATGAATTCTTTCATAAAATTATTAATGTAGAATATACATCAAAAATGGAAAAGAAATTAGATGAGATTGCTGATGCAAAAGAATCTGGTGTAGAAATCGTATCTAAATTTTATCATTCATTTATACCCATGGTTGAACATGCACAAAAAAACATGAAGAAAATACCACCTAAAATGACAGATGAATTATGCCCAAAATGTGGTAAAACACTAGTCATTAGAAAGTCAAGATATGGTGAATTTGTTGCATGTAGTGGTTTTCCAAAATGCAGATACATCAAAAATGATGATAAAAAAGAAGAAAAATAGGCTACTAAATTACATCTTTGCTTTACAAACACAAAAAAAAGTGATAATATATCTATGCATCCGAAATAAAGGATGTTACTTATCCCCTAATTAGTGTATGCATATACACAAAAATCCCCTTAATTGGTCTTCTGATCTTTTTCAGAAGGCCAATTTTCATGAAACACAAAATCAAGTATGATATAATATATATGAAACTGTAAAGGAAAGGAATTATCCATGAAAACATTCAAAGGTAAACCTGTAACACTTATTGGTGATACAAAAAAAGTTGGAGACAGTGCTCCTGATTTTAAAGTTTTAAACAATAAAAATGAATATGTAAGCTTATCAGATTATAAAACTAAATACATCATATTAAATGTTGTGCCTTCATTAGATACAACAGTATGTGATCGTCAAACAAGAACAGTCAATCAAGAATTATCAGAAGTTGAAAATTTAACTGTATTAACCATTTCTAATGACTTACCATTTGCACAAGCAAGATGGTGTGGAAATGCAGGTTTAGACAATGTCATCACATTAAGTGATTATATTGAACTAGATTTCGCAAATAAATATGGGACATACATTAAAGAACTTAGGCTTCAAGCAAGAAGTGTATTTGTATTAGATGCTAATAGAAAAATCATTTATACAGAATATGTGGATGAAATGAGTTCACATTTAGACTTTGATAAATTACTTAGTTTTGTTAAAAACTTACCGAAAGAATAACCTTTCGGTTTTCTTTTTCTTATGGTATAATATTTTAGGATTATAGGAGAGATATCATGGGACTTTTTAAAAAATTATTTGGTAAAAAAACTAAAAATGATAAATACGCATTAGGGCTTCATAAGACAAAAGAAAGCCTTAGTGACTTAAAACAAATATTAGCACAATCAACTGTGATTGATGATGAACTATTTGATGCACTAGAAGATATCTTTATCCAAGCTGATATAGGCGTGGATACAGTTATTTATTTTATTGAATCATTAAGAACTGAAGTTGAGCATAAACGTATATCTGATCCAAATGATTTAGCAGAAATCATCGTGGATAAGATGTTTGAAATTTATTTAAAAGGTGAATTTCTTAATACAGAATTAAACTATGATGAAGGTGAACTCAATGTTTATCTGTTTGTTGGAGTCAATGGTGTAGGTAAAACAACAACCATTGGAAAACTAGCAAAACAACTGCAAAATGAAGGCAAGAAAGTCATGATGGTTGCAGGTGATACATTTAGAGCTGGAGCTATAGAACAACTTAAGATTTGGGGAAGTAGAAGTAACACATTTGTGTTTTCTAAACCTGAAGGCTCAGATCCATCAAGTGTGATTTATGATGCAATTGAACTTGCAAAAAAAGAAAACTATGATGTCGTCTTATGTGATACTGCAGGAAGACTTCAAACAAAAGTTAACTTAATGAAAGAATTAGAAAAAATGAAGAGAGTCATTCAAAAAACACTACCTAATGCACCTCAAGAAACATTACTTGTCATTGATGCGACTACAGGTCAAAATGGGATGCGTCAAGCAGAAGTGTTCAAAGAAGCTACTGATGTCTCAGGTATTATCTTAACTAAATTAGATGGTACTGCAAAAGGTGGTATTGTGCTTGCGATTAGACATCTTTATAACTTACCAATTAAATATGTTGGTTTAGGTGAAAAGATAGATGATTTAGTGTATTTTGATATTGAGCAATACATATACGGTTTATTTGAAGACTTTTTTTAAGAAGGACACTATGGAAAATTTAGAGAAGAAAGAACAATTAAATCAACTATTTGATATTTATCAATCGTTATTAACCGATAAACAAGTTGAATACTTTAGATATTATTATCAAGATGATTACTCACTTCAAGAAATTTCAGATTTATTAAAGGTGAGTAGACATGCAATCTTTGATCAACTCAAAAAAGTTGAAGCACATCTTTTTTCTTATGAAGAAAAGTTAAATATATTTACACATAAACAGAAACGATCAGAAATTTTGGATCAATTAAAAAAAACAAAGGATTTATCTTTAATTGATCAATTAAGAAAGTTGGATGAATAATGGCAGAAAATTCCTTATCTTCAAGATTACAAATGGCAATGCGTCGATTAACAGGACGCGGATTTTTAACTGAAAAAGATATTGATGAGATGATGAGAGAAGTCAGATTATCTCTATTAGAAGCCGATGTTAATTTTAAAGTCGTTAAGCAATTTATTAATAATATTAAAGAACAAGCTGTTGGCGAAAAAATCTTAAAAGGGTTAAACCCTGGCCAACAAGTCGTTAAAATCGTTCATGATGAGTTAAAACGCGTCATGGGTGAAGAATCTGAAGGCATACGTTACAATCTAGGCGGTTTAACGACAATTATGACTATCGGTCTTCAAGGCTCTGGTAAAACAACTGCAATCGGCAAATTAGGCGTTTATATACGTAAAGCAGAAAAAAAGAAAGTTTTATTTATAGCAGCTGATGTTTATAGACCTGCAGCAATCGATCAATTAGTGACTATTGGTAAACAAATTGGGATTGAGGTTTATGAAGAAGGCTTAAAAGATGCTAGAGATATTGTTACACATGGATTAAAATATGCAAAAGATCAACACTTTGATGTTGTGATTATAGATACAGCTGGGCGTCTTCACATCGACGAGAAAATGATGCAAGAATTAATAGACGTTAAAGCAATTGCTAAACCTAATGAGATATTATTAACCGTCGATGCGATGACTGGACAAGATGCAGCAAATATCGCGAAAAGTTTTCATGATCAATTAAACGCAACAGGAGCTATATTAACTAAACTTGATGGTGATACACGTGGTGGGGCAGCATTATCGATTAAAGAAGTTTCGGGTATACCTATCAAATTTTCTTCAAATGGAGAAAAGATGGATGCATTTGAAGTCTTTCACCCAGAGCGTATGGCACAAAGAATTCTTGGTATGGGTGATGTCTTAACATTAATTGAAAAAGCGACAGATGCGATTGATGAAGATGAAGCTAAATCCATGATGGATAAACTCATGAGTGATACGTTTAATTATAATGACTTATTAAAACAGTTTAAGATGATCAAACGTATGGGTTCAATGAGTAAAATCTTAGGATTTATTCCAGGTATGGGTAAAATCAAAGAAGCTGCATCACAAGTTGATGATAAGCAATTTGATAAAATGGGTGTTTTAATTACATCTATGACCGAACAAGAAAGAAAAGATCCAGTATTAATTGATAAAAGTTCAAAAAGACGTGAAAGAATTGCTAAAGGTGCAGGGATGAGTGTTGCGGAGTTAAATCGCTTAAGACAAGCACTTGATGCACAAAAGAAAATGATGAAAAAAATGATGAATATGGATGAAAGACAACTAGAAGGCTTATCAAAAAATCCGACTCAAGCATTTGCTCAAAACAAGCCAAAAAAAGGTAAAGGTAAAAATAAGGGTCAGTTTAAAAGACGCTGACTCTTTTTACTTATCCACAAATACTGTGGAAAATTATTTGACATCTGCATGTTAAAATGAAGAAAAGGGGTATGATATGATGAAGCGAATTACACTTATAGATGGAAACTCAATTTTATTTAGAGCATATTACGCAACGGCTTATCCTGGCGCTAAACTCATGCAATCATCTAAAGGAACATATACAAATGCAGTGTTTGCATTTGTTGGAATGTTTGAAAAAATAGTAACCGATGACACAAAACATGTTTTGGTTGCTTTTGACACGAAAGAACCAACAAAAAGACATCTTGCATATGAAGGATATAAAGCAGGCAGACAAAAAATGCCTGAAGAATTAGCAGAACAAATTCCACTTGTTAACGAATATATAAAGCTTAACGGTGTCACTGCATATTCAAAAGCTGGATATGAAGCTGACGACATCATTGGTACACTTGCTAAAGAAGCAAGTCAAAAAGGATTTGGCGTAGATATTTATTCAAGTGATAAAGATTTATTACAATTGGTAGATGATCAAATAACAGTACATTTACTAAAAAAAGGTATGAAAGAAGTACATGACTTTGATCCAAAAAAATTAAAAGAAGCTTATGGATTAACGCATCATCAAATGATTGATTTAAAAGCATTAATGGGCGATCCATCAGATAATATTCCTGGTATCCCAGGTGTTGGTGAAAAAACAGCGGTTAAGCTTCTACAAGAATACGAAACATTAGAAAATATATTAGAACACCAAGATGATATTAAAGGTAAACTTGGTGAACGCATTAGAGAGCACAAAGATAGTGCAATTTTAAGTAAAGAACTAGGAACGATTCAGCTTGATTGTGAGATTGATTATCATGTAGAAAACATTGAGAAAAAAGATATCAATCAAAATGAGCTTATTCGTTTTTACCAAGATCTTGATTTGCATGTTTTTGTTAAAAAGATGGAAGAACCAGTTCAAAAAGAAGATGCTTCTTGGGACTATATAGAACTTATTGATGAAAATCAATTAGAATCTATTTTAAATCAAGATTTAGCAATCTATTTTGAATTTAGTGATTATAATTATCATAAAGCTGAATTATGGGGCATAGGTTTGTCTAATGGCGATAAACATTATGTGATGAGTGCTGATTTAGCTTTATCATCTATTAATTTTGATATGTATTTAAAAGATCAAAATTACAAGAAATATGTTTATGATTTAAAAGCGATGAAGGTTTTTCTATTGTGGCATCATCTTGATATTGATCAAGTCACATTTGATTTACTACTTGCTGCATATCTCATTAATTCTCATCTAGGAAAAGAAGAATTTAAACGTATTGTTTCAAATTTCTATTATGAAGATATATCTTACGATGATACGATTTATGGTAAAGGCAGTAAAAAAGGTTTACCAGAAAAAGACATATACTATAGACATATTGCATCAAAAGCGAAAGCAATTTACTTATTAAGAGAAAAACTTATTGATGAACTTAAAGCGCAAGAACAATATCATTTACTTGAATCTATAGAGCTTCCTTTATCTGAAGTTTTAGCGGAAATGGAATTTGAAGGCTTGCTCGTTGATCAAGATGAACTAAAAAAACAGAAAAAAGACTTATCAAAAAGAATTGATACATTAGAAGAAGAAATTATAGCTCTAGCGGGTAGAAAATTTAATGTTTCTAGTCCAAAACAATTAGGTGAGATTTTATTTGATGATCTTGATCTACCTAATGGTAAAAAAACTAAAACAGGTTATTCAACAAATGTAGATGTTTTAAATAAACTTAAAGGTAAACATCCAATCATTGAAAAAATATTAGAATATCGTCAATTAACAAAACTATATTCTACATATATTATTGGAATTGAACAAAATATCTTTGAAGATGGTAGAGTGCATACGATTTATATGCAAGCATTAACAACCACAGGTAGACTATCATCGCTAGATCCAAATCTACAAAATATACCAATTCGTACAGAAGAAGGTAGACAAATAAGAAAACTATTTATTCCTAAATCAAATAAATATTTCTTAGGTGCCGATTATTCACAAATAGAATTAAGAGTATTAGCTTCTATGGCAAATGTAGAAAAACTTATTGAAGCATTTAACGAACAAAAAGATATTCATACAAAAACAGCTCAAGAGATCTTTCATAAAGATGAAATCACATCTGAACAAAGAAGAGCAGCCAAAGCAGTAAATTTTGGAATTATATATGGGATTGGCGCATGGAGTTTATCAGAAGATATTGATGTATCTCCAAAAGAAGCTCAAAGATTTATTGATGATTACTTAAATTTATATCCTGAGATTAAGACTTATATGGAAGATATCGTTGAATATGCGAAAACACATGAATACGTTGAAACCATTATGAAAAGAAGAAGATATATCCCTGAACTTAAATCAAGTGTCTTTACACAAAGAGCATTTGGCGAAAGAACAGCTTTAAATGCACCGATTCAAGGCAGTGCTGCAGATATATTAAAAAAAGCAATGATTGATTTATATCAATATCTTAAAAAAGAAAAGAAAAAATCGAAAATACTATTACAAGTACACGATGAGCTCATCTTAGAAGTCCCAAAAGAAGAGTTAGAAGAAATGAAAGACATTGTACCAAAAATGATGAAAAAGGCAGTTGAACTTAAAGTTGAATTAGAAACATCATGTGATGTTGGACAAACATGGTATGAATTAAAATAGGTGAAAAAATGCCAGAACTTCCAGAAGTAGAAACCGTAAGACAAACATTAAAATTAGCGATTTTAAATCAAACGATTGATGATGTGAAGATTAGATATCGTCCGATTATTAAACACGATATCGATGATTTTATAAATACGGTTACCAATCAATCGATAACTGATATAAAGCGTAAAGGGAAATATATCATATTCGTATTAGATCAACATGTCATGGTCATGCATCTTAGAATGGAAGGTAAGTTTTATATTAAAGAAAATGAAACTTACGATAAGCACGAACATGTCATCTTTAAATTTAAAAGTGGATTAGAACTTAGATATCATGATGTTAGAAAGTTTGGAACAATCCATTTATTAAAACTTCATGAGTATGAAGATTTATATCCTATTTCAAGTGTTGGTGATGAACCAAAAGATATCAATCCAAAAGATTTCTATCATCAAATCAAACATTCAAAAAGACCAATAAAAGCGGTGCTTTTAGATCAACATATCATCAGTGGGCTTGGCAATATTTATGTAGATGAAACTTTATTTTTAGCAAGAGTTCATCCACAAAGACTAGCAACTAGTATAACAAAAAAAGAAGCATACATGCTTATTGATAGCGCAAAACAAGTTTTAGAAAAAGCAATAAAACTTGGGGGGACAACGATTCGTTCATATACATCAAGTTTAGGTGTTCATGGAAGATTTCAAAATGAACTTAATGTTCACACAAGACAAGGACAACCTTGTCCTGTTTGTGGCAATGAAATCATAAAAATTAAAGTAGCGGGACGAGGTTCATATGTCTGTACATCATGTCAAAAATAAGCCATATATCATTGGGCTAACAGGTGGTATAGCATCTGGGAAGTCAACTGCATCAGCATATTTCAAATCTAAGGGTATAGAAGTCATTGATAGTGATTTAATTGTTAAAGACCTTTGGAAAGAAAACGAAGAAATGATTCAAAAAGCAGAATCACTTTTTGACTTTAAAATAAATACAATTCAAGATAAAAAGAAGGTTAGTCAACTTATATTTACAGACAAAAAATTAAGGACTAAACTTAATGATATCGTACATCCATATGTATTTCATCAAATTGAACAGATGATTAAAACATTTCATGATCAAGAGCTGATTGTTATTGATATGCCACTTCTTTTTGAAGTAGGCTATGAAAAAAAATGTGACATCACATGTTTAGTTTATGTTGATTTAAAAACACAAGTTGAAAGACTTGCAAAAAGAGATGATATCACAGAAGAAAAAGCTCTTACTAAGATCAAAGCCCAAATGGATTTAGAAGAGAAAAAAGTAAAAGCTGATATCATTTTAGATAATCAAATGGATTTAAATTTCTTGTATTTTCAAATTGATCAATTTTTAAGAGGTATAAAACATGCGAAATAGTTCAACCTTTCAATTACATATCTCATCTGATCTTGCAAATCAAGATTTTAAAGTGCTTGCCTTGTTATATCAACCCCTTTTAGGTGTTGATGCGCATAGTTTATTTATTACATTTTATCAATTAAACAATAAAACAAGATTAAGTACATATACGCATCAACAACTTTTTGATCTTCTAGATTTAAAACAAGCAGATTTTTTAAAAATGAGAAATAAACTAGAAGCACTAAATTTATTAGAAGTTTTTCAAAAAGCAGATGAATATATCTATATATTAAAAACACCACTTACTGCAAAACAGTTTTTACTTGATACTGTATTTGGTAGTTATCTACAATCAGAAATTGGTGAGAAGCATGTTGAACTTTTAGCTTCACTATTTCAAATTGAAATTCCTAATTATGAAGGTTTTAATAATATTACTAAAACATTTGATAGTATGTATGAGTTTAAGAGCTTAAATTTACTCAAGTTAAATTATGAATTCCAAGGTAGAAAACAAAATGGTGGCAGTCACATTGGTTATCAATTTGATTATAATAGATTTGTAGAAGGTCTTCCTGAAAGATTAAAAAATTCAACATTGTTAAATCAAAGGTTACAAAAACAAATTTCTAAAATTGCGTTTGTTTATCAATTTAGTGTTGAAGATATGATTGAAGTCTATCAAGAAGCATCTAAATCTAGACAAACTGTTAATTTCCAAGCACTTAATCACAAAGCAAAACTATATTATGAATCAAAAGATCAGACATTATCTATCAAAGAAAAAGATATTCCAAAAACAGAACTTATAAAAACACTTGCGCCACAAGTGATTATTCAAAAATATAGTAAAACTGATACACAAGGACTAGCGTTATCAACAGCAACCTTGTTGATAGAAAGAAATCATGTTGATCCAGGTATTATCAATGTTATCTTAATGTTAGTTTTAAAACAAAAAGATGGTGTATTACCAGGATTAAAATATATGGAAACAGTTTTACATGACTGGTTAAACAAAGGCATTCAAACAACAGAAGATGCACTTAATTATTCAACAAAACTTGAGAATCAGTGGGTTCAAAAGAAGAAAGTTCAAAAAGTGTCTGAACCTGACTGGATGGATGATTATGTTAAAGAGTTAGAGAAAATGGAGGGATAGTATGACTATTGATGAAATGAGAAAAGTGATTTCTAATGATCCAGAAACGAAATCTTTAGACATCTTAGATGTTGATGTCAATAAAGTCTATCAATATCTAGTGCAAAGAAAAGAAAGGCCTGTCGTTGATGGTTATGAAATTGTACTACGTACCGACCCCTACATTGAGATTGTTTATCGTCCAACAAAAGAAAAAGCTCAAGAAATTAAGAAAGAAAAAATTAGAAGAAATTTGAAATTTTATGATAGTGAAGTCTATATTCAAGATGCGAGCATTAAAGATTTTGAATGTTTTAATGAAGAAAGAACAAATGCATATGAAAAAGCCGCATATTTTTTAGATCATTATAAAAAAAATCGTTATGAAAAAGGCATGTTTATTTATGGTAAATATGGGACAGGAAAATCATATCTATTATCAGCGATTGCCCAAGAATTAGCATTAAGAGGTATTGCGGTTTTATTTGTTTATGTACCAGATTTGATAAGATCCATTCGTCAAGGTATGAATGAAGGTAACTTAGAAGAAAGAATTAACAAACTAAAACAAGCAGATATACTAATGCTCGATGATTTTGGCGGAGAAAACATGAGCCCTTGGTTTAGAGATGAAATTATTGTTCCTGTCTTACAATATAGATTATCTGCTAAACTTCCTGTGTTCATCAGTTCTAATTTTTCTATGGTGCAACTCATGGAAGCTTTAACCCTTCAAAAAGATGACACGAACCGTATGAAAGCCGGAAGACTCATTCAAAGATTAAAAGATTTAATGCATTATGTGAAACTTTCTGAAGAACCATTTAATGGCACTTAAAATACTTGTAATTTGAAAAACTAGTGATATAATATATGTGAATGCGAAGAAAAGGATATGATTTTAATCACATTTAGCGACACAGGATGGTGAAAGCTGTGACTGATTAACGTTACTCCCTTGGAGCAGATTAGCTAAAAACTAATTCGGTTCATCACCGTTATCTGATTAATAAGTGCTAGAATTTATTCTAGAACTAAGGTGGTACCACGATCTATTCGTCCTTAGACTATTGTCTAGGGACTTTTTTAATTAAAAAAAGGAGTGATTTAAATGATCAACATTTTATTCCCAGATGGAAGTAGTAAAGCATTTGAAAAAGGTATTACACCATTAGAAATTGCACAAGGTATTTCAATGTCTTTGGCTAAAAAAGCGATTGCAGCAGTTTTTAATGATGCATATATTGAATTAAACAGAGCATTAGTAGAAGATGGAACTTTAGCTTTATTAACAGAAAAAGATGAAAAAGCGTTAGACATCATCAACCATTCGACTGCACATTTAATGGCTCAAGCAATTGTTAGTTTATATCCAAAAGCATGTTTTGGTGTAGGGCCTTATATTGAAGAAGGATTCTACTATGACGTTGATTTTGGTGATGTTAAAATTAATGATGAAGATTTATTAAAGATTGAAAAAGAAATGCATAAGCTAGCTGATCAAGCATTTGATATTAAAAGAGAAGAAGTTACTTATGAACAGGCTAAAGAAATATTTAACCATGATCCATATAAATTGGAAATTATCGAAGATTATAAGCATACTCAATTAACTGTTTATCGTCAAGGTGATTTTGTTGATTTATGTCGTGGTGGTCATGTCTTAAACACAAAACAAATCAAACATTTTAAACTTTTAAGTCTCGCTGGTGCATATTGGCGCGGTAATAGTGATAATAAGATGTTAGTTAGAATTTATGGTACTAGCTTTTATGCTAAAAAAGATTTAGATGCGCATCTAAATCTATTAGAAGAAAGAAAACTTAGAGATCATCGTAAATTGGGAAAAGAATTAGACTTGTTCATGGTTTCTAAAGAAGCTGGTCAAGGGCTACCTTTTTGGTTACCTAAAGGTGCAACCATTCGTAGAGTTATTGAAAGATATATCACAGATGTTGAAATATCTTTAGGTTACATGCATGTTTATACACCGATTTTAGCAAATGTCGATTTATATAAAACATCAGGACACTGGGATCATTATCAAGATTCTATGTTTCCACCTATGGACATGGGCGATGGTGAAATGTTAGTTTTAAGACCTATGAACTGTCCTCATCATATGTTAATTTATAAAAATGATGTCCATTCATATCGTGAGTTACCACTTAGAATTGCTGAACTTGGTATGATGCATAGATATGAAAAAAGTGGTGCATTATCAGGCTTACAAAGAGTTAGAGAAATGACATTAAATGACGCTCATATTTTTGTAAGAGTCGATCAGATCAAAGAAGAATTTAAACGTACCATGGAATTGTTATTAGCAGTTTATAAAGATTTTAGTATTACAGATTACAAATTTAGATTAAGTTATAGAGATCCTAAAGATACAGATAAGTATTTTCCGGATGATGAGATGTGGAATAAAGCTGAAAAGATGCTAAAAGAAGCACTAGATGAGTTTGGTGTTGATTATTTTGAAGCAGTTGGCGAAGCTGCGTTTTATGGTCCAAAACTTGATGTTCAAGTTAAAACAGCTTTAGGTAATAGTGAAACACTATCAACAATTCAACTAGACTTTTTACTACCTGAGCGATTTGATTTAACTTATGTTGGTGAAGATGGTAAAAATGATCAAAGACCAGTTGTTATCCATCGTGGTATTGTATCAACAATGGAACGATTTGTTGCTTATTTAACAGAAGAGTATAAAGGTGCATTTCCATTCTGGTTAGCACCAGTACAAGTGAAAGTCATTCCAGTAAATGTGAGTGCACATATGGATTATGTTGTTAAAGTACATGAAACTTTAAAACAAAATTTATTTAGAGTTGAAAGTGATTTAAGAGAAGAAAAACTAGGCTATAAGATTAGAGAATCACAAACTTTAAAAATACCATATGCATTAGTCTTAGGTGACAAGGAAAAAGAAGAAGGACTTGTAACTTATAGAAAATATGGAGAAACAGAACAAATTACTGTATCTATTGATGATTTCATAAAACTTGTTTCTAAAGAATTAAAAACACATTTGAAGTAAAAATTATGAAAGAGTCATAAAAAAAAGATTATGACTCTTTTTGATATTTACATATTATGATATAATATGCAAGAACAGCGCGAAAAGAGGGATGAATATGTTAGAAGTTAAAAACGCCAAAATGATGTATGGCGATTTAGTCGCAGTTGATCATCTAACCTTTACTATTAAGCCAGGAGATATCTTTGGTTTACTTGGTACAAATGGTGCAGGTAAGACGACGACTTTTAGAATGATCATGGGTTTATTAGAACCTACTGAAGGTGAAGTTATTTACAACGGAGGTAAGGTTGGATATCATAACGTCAATGAAATTGGCTATATGATTGAAGAAAGAAGCTTACTGACAAAAATCACAGTTAAAGAACTTATGTTATATTTTGGACAATTAAAAGATATGGATCCAAAATTAATCTTAGAAAGACTTGACTATTGGTTAGAAAGATTTAGTATCGTTGATTATAAAAACAAGAAAATCAAGGAACTATCTAAAGGTAATCAACAAAAGATTCAATTTATATCTGCTATTATTAATAATCCAAAATTATTAGTTTTAGATGAACCATTTAGTGGACTTGATCCAATTAACACTGAACTTTTTGTTGAAGTGATTAGAGATTTTCAAAAGAAAGGATCTATGGTTGTTTTTTCATCACATCAACTTGATCATGTTGAATCATTTTGTGAAGAAATTTGTGTTCTAGAAAAAGGAAAAGCAATCATTAGTGGATCTATTGATCAAGTTAAAAAAGACTTCAAAAAACAAAATATTCATATCGTTGGTGATGTGGATGTAGAAGTTTTAAGAGGTATTAAAGGTGTTTATAAAGTTATTGAAAACTCTAATGGTCTGATTGTTAAAATTGAAAATGAAGATGTTAGTAAAGATGTTTTCAACTATGTAAAGACTTGTGATCATATTACAAAATATGATGTTGAGCAAGCATCTTTAAGTGAGATATTTATAGCGAAAGTAGGTCAAATACATGAAGAAGTTTAAATTTCTAGTTACCTACGGGTTAAAAAAACGTGTTGCAAGAAAATCATTTTTGATCGCAAATATCGTGATCATGTTGCTATTTGTAGCAATTGTTAATCTACCAACAATCATTGGATGGTTTGGTAGTGATGAAGATGAAATGACTAATGTTTATGTTGATGTTTATAATGAAACAACAATGACAGCTATTGGCGCAGATTTAGAAACTATTTTAAATGAGCCATTTGAAGGTTATGAATATTACGTATTTAGTGAACAAAATGGCACATTTGATGCAGATGCTTTTTGGGAAGATGCAGAAAAAAATGTTGTGCTTGTGATTAGTGGAACAGTGAGTAGTCCTAGTATAGATATTTATTCTAAAATGCCTGAATATAATCAAATGATGATGAGTCAGTTAGAACTATTGATTATCAATTATCAAATTGATGATTATCAATCACCAACATTTAATGCAATCATGGCTCCTGATTATGAAGATCCAGAAGAAGAAGCAGCGCTATCTTCATTAATGAGTTTATTAGTTCTACCTTTATTTATATTAATTACGATGGCGACTCAATTTGTTGGTGTTGACATTATCGAAGAAAAATCTACTAAAGCTATTGAAACGATTATCGCAAGTGTTCCTGCAAAATTGCATTTCTTATCAAAGATTGCAGCTAGTATATCATTTGTATTAATTCAAGGTTTACTTATCTTAGTTTATGGTGGTATTGCAGCATTAGTTGGTAATTTAAGTGCTCAAAGCGGCTCAGTGATGCCTTCAGGTTTTGATTCTCATTTACTGCTTTATTTAAGTGATCTATTACCTAACTGGCCTGTGATATTAATGATTTCATTACTCTTTGTAGTGGTTGGTACATTATTTTATTTAGTGATTGCAGCATTGTTTGCATCAATGGCAGTTACACAAGAAGATTATCAACAATTCCAATCTCCACTCATGCTTATGTTATTAGGTGGATTTTATATCGGGATTTTTGCACCACTTGTTGATGGATATGGCTTCATGAAAATTATGGCATTTGTACCGATATTCACGCCAATGGTTGCACCAATTGCATATGCGTCTGGTATTATGACATTACTAGAAGCTATCATTGCATTAGTCGTGATGATTGGTGTACTTATAGGTTCATTATATGTAGTTTCACCTGTTTATAAGGTAGCTATTTTAAGTTATGATCAAACAAAATTCTTTAAACGCGTTAAGTCATACTTCAAAAAAGCATTTACTAAAACTAAAGTAACAGATAAAAAAGATGTGTAATTATGTCTGAGGATCCTATTTTATTAGCATCAACAGCAAGTGCATTAATTCTTATACCAATATTAAGCAAGTGGTTAAGTTTAAAGAAGTTAAAGTATGTATTCATACCACCAATCTTAGCGCTTGTTATATCATTTCCATTATTTGTTTTTCTTGTAATCGTACAAAATATAAGTATTGGAAGATATTTGTTTTATATATCAATGAGTTTATGGACCGGTGGATTTTTCGCAATTTTTATAAGTTTATACATCTATAAAAAAAATAAAAAAAAGTGAGATTGATTATTCAATCTCATTTTTCTTTAGTAATTCAATTTGTTTTGTTAAAAGTTCATTGGTAAGTTTCGTTTGGTCTTTAATATCTTTAATATTAAATAACATATTCACATAAACCATACCCATGAAGTAATAGATAACACTACCGATAATAATCATGAATCCTTGTTCTGGTATTGTACCCAAAGCGATAACTCCAATAAGCATCATAACAAATGATGTGATGATAATGACCCATTTTACAAAATTAAGAAAAATGGGGTTTCTTGGTTCAAAAATACTGTTTTCGTTAACATTCATAGTTTTCCCTCCCTTTTTATATTCATTTATTTTAAGAATTCTAAAAGTTTCTTAGAGATTTCTTTTTCACTCGAACAGTTAAGTAGTTTTTCTGATAATGTTTCAAGATCTTTTAAACTATGTCTTATAATTTTATCTTTTACACCGACAATAGAAGAAGATGTCATAGATAGTTCATCAACACCTAGTCCAATTAAAAGACATGCAGCCATAGGATCTGATGCCATCTCTCCACAAACAGAAGTTTTAATGCCATGTTTTTTTCCTGCTGTAGTTACCATATGAATGAGTCTTAAAATAGATGGATGAAAAGGTTGATTTAAATATTCAAGTTGAGCATTTAATCTGTCAGCAGCAAATGTATATTGAATGAGATCGTTCGTACCTATTGAAAAGAAATCAACAACACTTGCCAGTTGATCAGCAATAATAGCTGCTGATGGAACTTCAATCATAACGCCAAATTCAATATGCTTGTAAGCTATATTTTTTTCATCAAACTCTTTTTGAATGTTTGAGACTATTTTTTTAAGTTTAATAAATTCTTCTTTTGTAGAAATCATAGGAAACATAACTTTTAAATGTCCATGATTGCTAGCTCTAAGAAGAGCTCTAATCTGCATTTTAAATATGTCTACATGGGATAGAGAAAATCTAATGCCACGATCTCCTAATGCTGGATTATATTCTACTGGATGTTTGAGATATGGAAGTGGCTTGTCTCCGCCGATATCTAGTGTTCTAATAGTTACTGGATATGGATTAAAAGCTTCTAATACGCGTTTATAATGGTGATATTGTTCATCTTCACTTGGCAGTTCATAACGATCTAGAAAAATGAGTTCAGTTCTAAATAAGCCAACACCATATGCATTTTGTTTTTTTGCATATTTCACATCATTAAAGGATCCGATATTCGCTAATAATTCAATTTTTTTATGATCAGTAGTGATTGGATCAACGTCAATTAATGAATCAAGTTTTTGTTTTTCTAGTTTAAAGTTTGAAATTTTTTGTTGGTATAAAGAAAGTGTCTCTTTATTAAATGATCTGATGAGTTTACCTTCTGAGGCATCTAAGATCACATGTTCTTTTTGATGGATACTTTGCATTAAGTTACTTACGCCAACTAGTGCTGGTATACCTAATAAACGTGCGATAATTGAACTATGAGAGTTTTTTCCACCAACTTCAGATATAAACCCTAAAACATATTTAGGGTTGACCATAGCAGCATCTGATGCGCTTATTTCATGAGCCGCTAAGATGACTTCATGATCTATAGTCTCTAAATCTATCATTTTGATGTTTAAATGGTTTTTTATGATGCGATCACTAACTTCTAAAAGATCTGATGCTCTTTGTTTTAAATAGTCATCATCCATTTGTTTAAACATATCAACAAGTGTTAAAACAACGCTTTTAAGTGCATAAGTTAAATTACAGGATTCTTGTTTAATTTTTTCTTCGACTTGTAAGATAACTTCTGGATCTTTAGCTATCGCTATATGAGCATCAAAGATTGAAGAAGTCTCATGATCAAATTTATTTAGACTTAAATTTTTAAGTTGCTTAAGTTGATCTACTGTCTTATCAATTGCTTCATGTAGGTATTGAATTTCGTTTTCAATATTTTTAACGATAATTTTAGTCGTATCAACGGTTTGTTGGTCTAATTTTAAGATATGACCAATAGCGAAACCTTGACTTGCAGATATTCCCTTGAGCATTTCATCACGTCCTTAGTTCTAGTATAAGATTAATTCAAAATTGTCTTTTGTTTCTTTGAGAACTTCTATATGCTTTTTTTGAACAAAGATTATTGGTGTTTGATAATCAATTAAATTGTAGTCATTAAAATTAATGTTTAATGTTAATAAAAGATCACCTATATTTACTTCATCACCAATTGCAACATGCAAGTCAAATAAAGATTGGTCTCTAAGCATATCTGATAGACCTACATGAATTAAGATATCATAATCATTATTTGAAATAGCTAATGCATGATGTGTTGGATAGATCATTTTAATTTTACCATGAATAGGAGAAAATATTTGTTGATCACATGGATTTACTAAAAATCCTGGACCGAGTAGTTTTTGACTAAAAACATCATCACTAGCTTCAGATATATCTAAATATTCACCTTTTATTGGCTTGTAGAAATCAATTTTCATCATAAATCCAACTTTCACCCTTTATGTTTAATTATAACTTATTTTAAGGTGATGTCAAACAATGTTTTTATCACTTTGATAGCATTAACAATCTATTATTTGTTATAATATGTGTGAGGTGAACGAGATGACGTCTTATGATGACTTAAGAAAAAGAATAGAAGCGATTAATGACCCAGGTTTTAAGAAGCCTTTTGGGGAAGTTAATGGTATCAAAAAACTAGTTGTGGGACCAACAGGTGTCGCAGAATTAGAGATTTATCTTAAAGATAAAGCGAAGTATGAACAACAAGTTAAGATTGAAATTATTAAACTTGTGAAAATCGAATTAGGTTTTCCAGGTATTAAAATAGAATTTCTAGAATCTGAATTTGTACCTGAAGGCGAAAAGCCTATGAAGTATTTAGCCATCGCATCTGGTAAAGGTGGTGTTGGTAAATCAAGTGTGACAGCAAATTTAGCAGCTGCACTTATTAGAAGTGGTAAAAAAATTGGAATTATTGATGCTGATGTGTATGGTCCAAGTATTCCAAATGTCTTACAGTTAGAGGTTAAACCATTATCATCGACACAAGATGAAAAAATGATACCTTTACAAAAAAATGGTATTGAAGTGATATCAACTGAATTTTTCATGCCACCTGAAAAACCACTGATGTGGAGAGGACCAATGCTTGGTAAAATGTTAGTTCATTTTTTCAATGGTGTGAAATGGCAAGATGATATTGACTTAATTTTAATCGATCTTCCACCAGGAACAGGTGATGTTGCACTTGATGTAAAATCATATGTTCCAAAAAGTAAGATCATGGTCGTGACTACACCACACATTAACGCAAGTTCAATTGCAGTTAAGGCTGGTATTGGTGCACAAAATATTGGACATGAAGTAATTGGTGTTGTTGAAAACATGAGTTATTATTTAAATCCATGTAATCAAAAACGTGAATTTATCTTTGGTGAAGGTGGCGGCGAAGCTGTTGCTAAAAAATTAGGTGTTCCTGTTTTTGGACAAGTACCTATTGGTCAACCACTTGATGGTTCATACATATTTGGTGGTAAAGAAGAAGCTGGAAAAGTTTATAATGACATTGCTAAAGCAGTTATTAAGGACATGGAAATATAAAAAGAGAAAACCTATCTTGCGATAGGTTTTTTATTTGATATCTTTGTATTTTAAGATTGGGTTTTTAACAGCTTTAACTTCATCTAATCGTCTTACGATTGTGTTGTGAGGTGCTGTTTTTACAATTTCTGGATTTTCAATGGCTTCTTTTGCAACAATTCTCATGATGTTAATAAAACTATCTAGTGTATCTTTTGATTCAACTTCTGTAGGTTCGATCATCATAGATTGATGGAATATAAGTGGGAAGTAAATCGTTGGTGCATGATATCCGTAATCTAGTAGTCTTTTGGCGATATCTAGAGTTTTAACACCAGTAGAAGCATCTTTTAATCCATCAAAGACAAATTCATGCATACAATGACCATCAATAGGAAGTTCAAATAAATCTTTTAGTGAGTCTTTGATGTAGTTTGCATTTAAGACAGCAAGACTACCAACATCTTTGATGTTTTCTTTGCCTAAAGTTCTTAGATAAACATAAGCTCTAATATAAACACTAGCATTACCATAGAATAAGCCGAGTTGTCCTATTGAATCTTTTGCAAGATCTAGATGATATGTTGAGCCTTTTTTAACGACGATTGGATTTGGTAGGAAATCAACTAGTTTTTCACAAACACCGACTGGACCTGAACCAGGACCGCCACCTCCGTGAGGTGTTGAAAATGTTTTATGAAGATTGATATGTGTGATATCAAAGCCCATGTCACCAGGTTTAGCATGTCCTAATAATGCGTTTAAGTTGGCACCATCATAGTATAATAGGCCACCAGCTTCGTGAACAAGTTTAGATATTTCTAAAATATCTTTTTCGAATACACCAGCAGTATTTGGATTCGTTAACATTAACCCAGCAATTTCATCAGATAAAACTTCTTTAAGAGCGTTGATATTTACAGTACCATCTAAATTAGATTTAATTTCGATGACTTCAAATCCACAAACAGTTGCACTTGCAGGATTGGTTCCGTGTGCTGAATCTGGAATGATAATTTTATTTCTTTTAGAATCTTTATTTTTTTCATGATAAGCTTTAATAATCATTAATCCTGCAAGCTCACCATGTGCACCTGCAAAAGGATTTAGAGAATAAGCTTTTAAGCCAGAAATTTCAGCAAGCATTTCTTGAGTCTCATAATATATTTGTAATAATCCTTGCATTGTAGCATCTGGTTGAAGTGGATGTATGTTAGCAAATCCTGGAAGTGTTGCAAGCTCATCGTTGATTTTTGGATTGTATTTCATGGTACAAGATCCAAGTGGATAGAAGCCTGTTTCAACACCAAAGTTTTTTTGACTAACATTTGTATAATGTCTAACAACATCAAATTCAGATACTTCAGGAAGATCTGCAGGTGTAGCTCTTAGTAAATGTTTAGGTAAATCGACTTCACTTAAATTCTTTTCGGTATATTGATAACCGATTCTTCCTTTTTTAGAAAGATCAAAGATTAATGTATCATAATGTGATTTCATTTAAAAGCCACCACCTTTTCAACAAATAAATCAATTTCTTCTTTTGTGCGTTTTTCAGTAACGGCAAATAATAAATGATCTTCTCCAATATGAAGTGGACCTAATATATCATTTTCAATTAAATATTGGTCAAATTGATTAACATCGAATTTAGCTTTTAGTACAAATTCTTTGAAGAAAGGTTTTTGATAAACGACTTCAAATTTTTTAGTTTCTAAAAGTTTTTTATATAAATAATGTGCACCATTTAAGCTTTCTTTAGCATATTTAACAAAACCTTCTTTACCAATAAGTGATAAATAAATGGTGACTGCTAAAGCGTTAAGTGATTGATTTGAACAAATGTTAGAATTTGCTTTTGCGCGTCTAATATGTTGTTCTCTAGCTTGTAGGGTTAATACAAATGCACGTTTATTATCTACATCAGTGGTAATACCACAAATACGTCCTGGCATTTTTCTTACATATTTTTGTTTAGTAGCTAAATAACCAATATATGCCCCACCAAAGGATAAAGGTAGGCCAAGTGATTGTAAATCGCCACAAGCAATATCAACATCTAATTCACCAGGTGTTTTTAATAAAGCAAGTGATTGTCCTTCTTGATTTAAAATAAACATTCCGCCAGCTTCATGGATAATATCAGCTAGTCCATCATAATCTTCGATGATTCCAAAATAATTTGGATTAGCAACAATAACACCCATTTTATCATTGATGTTTTCTTTAACAAAATTAAGATCTGTAACACCATCGATGTTTGGAATCAAGGTTACAGTTAAGTTTCTATATCTTGCGTATGTTTTGATAACATCAATAATTTTAGGGTTTAATGTAGAACTTACTAAAATTTCATTTTTTTGTGTTTGTGCATGAGCCATAAACATAGCTTCAGCAGTAGAAGTAGCACCATCATACATTGATGCATTAGAAATATCCATTTGTGTTAGTTCACACACCATGGATTGATATTCAAAAATATATTGTAAGGTTCCTTGTGCAACTTCTGGTTGATAAGGGGTATAAGAAGTCAAAAATTCTTGACGAGAAATCAAGGCTTTAACAGCACTTGGCGTATAGTGATCATAACTACCTGCACCTCTAAAAATTAAAAGTTGTTTATTGGTATTAGAGAGTTCTTGCATATGTTTAGTTAATTCATAATCACCAAGTTGTGATGGTATGTTATATGTTTGTTTTAGTTTTAAAGATTTAGGAATCTTTTCAAACAAGTCATCAATAGAAGATGCTTGAATTTTATCAAGCATCTCCTTGATTTCTTGTGTTGTATGAGGTAAATATTTATGCATATTAGTCTTCTTCTTTATATTCAGTGTGGTCAGCTAAATCTTTAAATTCTTTTTCATCTAATATTTCAATTCTAGCAATCCAGCTACCATATGGATCAGAATTTAAATTTTCTGGAGTTGATTCCAAATCACTATTGACTTCTAAAACTTTACCTGAAATAGGTAGATACATATCTGAAGCGGCTTTAACTGATTCTACAGCACCAAATGCTTCACCTTTTTTTATAACAGCGCCAACTTTAGGTAATTCAATAAATACGACATCACCTAATGCTTCTTGTGCATGATCAGAGATACCAACTAATGCTTCTTTACCTTCAACTTTTAACCATTCATGAGTCTTTGCGTACAATAATCCTTCTTTAATCATCTCAAAACCCTCCTATTTTTTATAGTTTTTTGTATAAAATTTTTTATTTCTTATCACTGCAGGTACTGCTTTATTTCTAATTTGGATTTGAATTTCAGTTTTTAAGTCACCATAGTTACTATCAACTAATGCAAGTCCAATTGGTTTATCATAATCAGGTAGTAGATATCCAGTTGTAACGATTCCGATTTCTTTTTCGTCTTTTAATACTATATATCCATGTCTTGGAATGTTTCTTTCTAGAAGTTCAAAACCTACAAGTTTTCTTGTCTTGTTTGCTTTATGATTGATACAAGCTTTTTTTCCTAAAAAATCTTCTTTATCAAGTTTGACTGCAAAGCTTAGACCAGCTTCATATGGTGTGATATCTTCAGCAATCTCTTGGCCATATAATGGCAGGTTTGCTTGAAATCTTAGGGTATCTCTTGCACCAAGTCCACAAGGTTTGACACCGACATTTAATGCGTCATCCCAAAGTTTTATTATGAAATCATGATAACCATAAATTTCAAAGCCATCTTCACCGGTATAACCAGTTCTTGAAACAATGACATGTCCATCTTGATATGGAACGATTTTAAAAGTCATAAAGGAAAGATCGGATACTGTTGTATCAAGTAATTGATCGATAGTTTCTTTAACTTTTGGACCTTGAATTGCAACTTGTGAATAATCGTTTGTTAAATCTCTAACAGTTACATCAAATTTTTTTGCTTGTTTTGTAACCCAGAGTAAATCTTTTTCTTTATTTCCTGCATTTACAACAAGTAGTATTTTGTTTTTTTGTACAACATAAACTAACAAGTCATCTAGAGGATAGCCATCATCATTGAGTAGAAGTGCATATGTTACTTTTGTTAAATCATCTTCGATGACATTCGAAACTAAATAATTAACAAATCGAAGTGCATCTTCACCTTCGATTAGAAACTCACCCATGTGTGAAACGTCGAAAATGCCCATATGTGTTCTGACACTAAGATGCTCAGCGTTTATGCCTTCATAGTATACGGGCATTTCATAATTTGCATATTCTATCATTTTCGCATTCAACTTTAGGTGGTTTTCATAAAGTGCAGTTTTTTTCATCTTTTTTCTCCTAAAAGCGTTTTCTAATTTCATTATACAACATATTTTAATATTTAAAATAGAATTGGTTTAAAATCATTTTATTTTTAATAAAATAAAAAAAATTAAGCGTTTCATGTATAATATAGACAAAGGAGACGATTGATATGTTAGTGAATGGAATTTTGTTACATGTAAGAAGAGATGAAGTAGAAAATCCTAAAGCAAGCATCATTTTAACGCACGGAATTGCAGAGCATAGTGGAAGATATGATGCTTTAGTTAGTGCATTAAATAATCAAGGATATAATGTCATTAGATATGATATCAGAGGACACGGACAATCTCAAGGGGATAGAGGTAAATTAAAATCATTTCATCAAACGATTGATGACTTACATGCTTTAGTAGAAATGGAAAAGAATTTGGATACAAAACATATTTTCTTATTCGGACATAGTATGGGTGCATTAATTGTCAATATGTATGCTGTTAAATATCATGATGTTGATGGTATTATTTCAAGTGCTGCGCCATCTTATTTTGTCAAAGATGTTCTTCCTTTTAGAATCATCGGTTATAAATGGTTAGGCTTTTTATCTAAAAAAACTAATTTTGCAGATGATCAATTATCAAGAATTAAAGAAGTTGAAGATGCATATATGAATGACCCACTAAATTTGAAAAAGTTTTATTTTTCATTAGCAGGTAATATGATGGT